>Ga0335076_10000025_pt1 | contig 129316 bp, 129 predicted proteins | sample Lox_Sample_25_FD_206717 | JGI IMG/M metagenome (GOLD analysis project Ga0335076, IMG submission 206717) | Soil microbial communities from Loxahatchee National Wildlife Refuge, Florida, United States - Lox_Sample_2.5 | ecosystem: Environmental > Terrestrial > Soil > Wetlands | place: USA... | reverse complement strand
GGTCCCCGCGGAGCTGGGTGGGGTCCCCGCGGAGCTGGGTGGGGTCCCCGCGGAGCTGGGTGGGGTCCCCGCGGAGCTGGGTGGGGTCCCCGCGGAGCTGGGGAGTACCCGCAGCGCCCGGCTTCGCCGCGCTTGCGATCGCCGCCCGCACGGTGGCGACCCGCTAGGCCACCACCCAGATCGCCCGGGCGGCCGGGCTGCCCAGATCGACGGTGTTCTCGGCGCCGTCGGCGGATTCGATCGCCACGGAGACCATGCCGGCGAATTCCCGGCGGGTGAGGACCCGCAGCCGCGAGTCCAGGTGTATCCCGACGTCGGTGAAATAGCGCAGCATCTCGGGGTCGGCGTCGGAGATTCGGGCCACGGTCCCGGTGTCGCCGTCGCCGCAGGCCCACAGCTGCCGGGCCGGCGGTGTGGGCACCTGCCCGTCGGACGCCGGGATCGGGTCGCCGTGCGGGTCGCGCTGCGGGTACCCCAGTTTGGCGTCGATGCGGGCTACCAGGCGATCCGAGACCGCGTGCTCGAGCACCTCGGCCTCGTCGTGCACCTCGTCCCAGCCGTAGCCGAGCTCGTTGACCAGAAAGGTCTCCAACAGCCGGTGGCGGCGCACCACGTCGAGCGCCGCTCGCCGGCCGGCCTCGGTCAGGGTCACCGCGCCGTACTTCTCGTGGTCGACCAGGCCCTGTTCGGCGAGTTTGCGGATCGACTCCGAGGCCGTGCTGGCGGACACCCCGATCCGGTCGGCCAGCATTTTGGTGCTGACCTTCGCTGGGGCCCCGTCCGTGGACCACTCCTGGGCATTCCAGATGACCTTCAAGTAGTCCTGGCCGACCGCGGTGATCCCGCCAGGCTCGTCATCAGCCCTCACAAGCAGAAAGTTTAGGCAATCCATGCCTGCTTCGGCGTGACGCCTCCGGCTGTCCGGGTCGTTCATCGGCATCGAGCCTGCGGTGCGGACGTCCCCAAGTGGACAGGCAGGGATCCAGGCGCAGTCTCGGCGCGATCGGGACAACGCGATTTGGCCCGCCATGTCGCGGCGCGGCGCCGTAGGCTTGCGATCGTGCAGCGGTGGCGCGGCCAAGACGAGATTCCCACGGACTGGGGCAGATGCGTGGTCACCATAGGGGTGTTCGATGGTGTGCACCGTGGCCACGCCGAGCTGATCGCGCACGCGGTCAAAGCCGGCCGCGCCCGAAACGTTCCGAGCGTGCTGATGACGTTCGACCCGCACCCGATGGAAGTGGTCTATCCAGGCAGCCACCCGGCCCAGCTGACGACGCTGACCCGTCGCGCCGAGCTTGTCGAAGAGTTGGGCATCGACGTCTTCCTGGTGGTGCCGTTCACGAGCGACTTCATGAGGCTCACGCCGGACCGCTACATCCACGAGCTATTGGTGGAGGACCTGCACGTGGTGGAGGTCGTGGTGGGGGAGAACTTCACGTTCGGCAAGAAGGCCGCCGGCAACGTCGACACCCTGCGTCGCGCCGGCGAGCGGTTCGGGTTCGCGGTGGAGTCGATGTCCCTCCTGTCCGAGCACCACAGCAACGAAACCGTGACGTTCTCGGCCACCTACATCCGCTCGTGCGTGGACGCCGGTGACATGGTGGCGGCCACCGAGGCGCTGGGTCGCCCGCACCGCGTCGAGGGCGTCGTCGTCCGGGGCTACGGGCGGGGCGCGGAGCTGGGCTTTCCCACCGCGAACGTGGCGCCGCCGATGTATTCGGCCATCCCCGCCGACGGCGTGTATGCCGCCTGGTTCACCGTCCTCGGGCACGGACCGGTGACCGGCACCGTCGTCCCCGGGGAGCGCTACCAGGCCGCGGTGTCCGTCGGCACCAACCCGACCTTCTCCGGCCGCACCCGCACCGTCGAGGCGTTCGTCCTGGACACCACCGCCGACCTGTACGGACAGCACGTGGCCTTGGACTTCATCGCGCGCATTCGCGGACAGCGCAAGTTCGACTCGGTGAAAGATCTCGTCGACGCGATGGGCAACGACACCGAATGGGCCCGTGCCCTGCTCACGGAGTGAGCGTTCACGATTCGGGGCGGGCGCCGGCCGACTGCTAAACTGCCGGACGACATCGGCGCGTGCTGCGGTTCGCGGTGGCCGCGCCTTGATACCCAATAATCGCGGACGGATTGATGGAGATATTTCGTGGCGCTTACAGCCGAGCAAAAAAAGGAGATCCTGGGCTCCTACGGCCTGCACGACACCGACACCGGGTCCCCGGAGGCCCAGGTCGCGCTGCTGACCAGGCGGATCGCCGACCTGACCGAGCACCTCAAGGTGCACAAGCACGACCACCACTCGCGGCGTGGACTGTTGCTGCTGGTGGGGCGCCGGCGCCGGCTGCTCAAATACGTGTCCCAGATCGATGTGGAGAGGTACCGCTCGCTCGTCGAGCGGCTGGGTCTGCGTCGCTGAGCCAAGCTGGCCCGGCCCGGCAAGTCCCGAACCCCGCTGGCGGGCTAATTTCGCCCGTGTAGAGTGGGAGCGTTCTGGGCCGGTTCGGCCCGAGCAAAACGGTGCGGCCGCGCAGATCCGCGTGTGCCGTTCCAGCGTGTCACATGCACGTCACAAGGGAGCTGCCCCGTCTGCATCGGGCGGTCTTCGGTAGTGGCTGCCGGGCTCTCCGGATCTGGGGCAGGTCGGCCGCTTCGATCGATGGCCGTAGCCGCATTCAGACATCGGGCTCTTAGGAGCTCTTGGGCAATCTCTCGGGGTCGTGTCGCGCGTGACGACGCGAAACAGCTGAATAACCCAGAGAGGCCGTACGGACGCCCATGTCTGTAGCTGAAATTGAAGAAGGCGTGTTCGAGGCGACCGCCACCATCGACAACGGGAGTTTCGGCACCCGCACCGTCCGTTTCGAGACCGGTCGGTTGGCCCAGCAGGCCGCCGGCGCCGTGGTCGCATACCTGGACGACGAAAACATGCTGCTGTCGGCGACCACCGCCAGCAAGAGCCCCAAGGAGCACTTCGACTTCTTCCCGTTGACGGTGGACGTCGAGGAGCGGATGTATGCCGCCGGCCGCATCCCCGGTTCGTTCTTCCGTCGTGAGGGCCGCCCCTCCACCGACGCCATCCTGACCTGCCGGCTCATCGACCGCCCGCTGCGCCCGTCGTTCGTCAACGGGCTGCGCAACGAGATCCAGGTCGTGGTCACGATCCTGAGCCTGGACCCCAACGACCTCTACGACGTGCTGGCGATCAACGCCGCGTCGGCCTCCACCCAGCTCGGCGGGCTGCCGTTCTCCGGCCCCATCGGGGGTGTGCGGGTGGCGCTGATCGACGGCACCTGGGTCGCCTTCCCCACCGTCGAGCAGCTCGAGCGGGCCTTGTTCGACATGGTGGTCGCCGGCCGCATCGTCGGCACCGACGCCGGCGGCAGGGCCGACGTGGCCATCATGATGGTCGAAGCCGAGGCCACCGAGAACGTCATCGAACTCATCGAGGGCGGGGCCCAGGCGCCGACGGAAACCGTTGTGGCGCAAGGCCTGGAGGCGGCCAAGCCGTTCATCGCCGCGCTGTGCGCCGCGCAGCAGGAGCTGGCCGACCGCGCCGCCAAGCCCACCGGCGACTACCCGGTGTTTCCCGATTACGGCGACGACGTGTACTACTCGGTCGCCTCGGTGGCCACCGACGAGCTTGCCGCCGCGCTGACCATCGGCGGCAAGGCCGAGCGCGACCAGCGCACCGACGAGCTGAAGGCCGAGGTGCTGATGCGGCTCGCCGAGACCTACGAGGGCCGCGAGAAAGAGGTCAGCGCAGCGTTCCGCTCGCTGACCAAGAAGCTGGTCCGGCAACGCATCCTGACCGACCACTTCCGCATCGACGGTCGCGGCATCACCGACATCCGCGCGTTGTCGGCCGAGGTGGCCGTCGTTCCGCGGGCGCACGGCAGCGCGCTGTTCCAACGCGGCGAAACCCAGATCCTCGGCGTGACCACGCTCGACATGGTCAAGATGGCCCAGCAGATCGACTCGCTGGGACCGGAAACGTCCAAGCGGTACATGCACCACTACAACTTCCCGCCGTTCTCCACGGGCGAGACCGGCCGGGTCGGCTCGCCCAAGCGGCGTGAGATCGGGCACGGTGCGCTGGCCGAGCGGGCTTTGATTCCGGTGCTGCCCGGCGTCGAGGAGTTCCCCTACGCCATCCGCCAGGTGTCCGAGGCGCTGGGCTCCAACGGCTCGACGTCGATGGGGTCCGTGTGTGCGTCCACCCTGGCGCTGCTCAATGCCGGTGTGCCGCTGAAGGCGCCGGTGGCGGGGATCGCCATGGGGCTGGTCTCCGACGACATAGAAGTTGAGGCGGTGGACGGGGGAAAATCTACCGAGCGCCGCTTTGTCACCCTGACCGACATTCTGGGTGCCGAGGACGCATTCGGCGACATGGACTTCAAGTGCGCCGGCACCAAGGACTTCGTCACCGCGCTGCAGCTGGACACCAAGCTCGACGGCATTCCTTCGCAGGTGCTGGCGGGCGCGCTCGGGCAGGCCAAGGATGCCCGGCTGACCATCCTGGAAGTCATGACCGAGGCCATCGACAAGCCCGACGAGATGAGCCCGTACGCGCCACGGGTGACCACCATCAAGGTCCCGGTCGACAAGATCGGTGAGGTCATCGGCCCCAAGGGCAAGGTCATCAACGCCATCACCGAGGAGACCGGCGCGCAGATCTCCATCGAGGACGACGGCACCGTGTTCGTCGGCGCCACCGACGGCCCATCGGCGCAGGCCGCGATCGACCGGATCAACGCCATCGCGAACCCGCAGCTGCCGACGGTCGGTGAGCGGTTCCTCGGAACCGTGGTCAAGACAACCGATTTCGGCGCGTTCGTGTCGTTGCTGCCCGGCCGCGACGGCCTGGTGCACATCTCGAAGCTCGGCAAGGGCAAGCGCATCGCGAGGGTCGAGGACGTCGTGAACGTCGGCGACAAGCTGCGGGTGGAGATCGCCGACATCGACAAGCGGGGCAAGATCTCGTTGGTACTGGTGGACGAGGAGGACTCAGCGGACACGTCGTCCGCCACGCCTGCCACGCCTTCTTCGGGTTCCGCTGCGCCGGCCGATGCCGCGACGGCCAGCAGCTGACTCCGCGGCGGCCCTGCGTCGGGGAGCGCAGATCGCCGAGGTGAACACTGACCACAAGGCCGTCCGCCGCACTACGTTGCCGGGGGGCCTGCGGGTGGTCACCGAGCACCTTCCCGCGGTGCGCTCGGCCTCGGTCGGGGTCTGGGTCGGCGTCGGATCCCGTGATGAGGGCGCGACCGTGGCCGGGGCGGCGCACTTCCTCGAGCATCTGCTGTTCAAGTCCACCCCCACCCGCACGGCCGTGGACATCGCGCAGGCAATGGACGCCGTCGGCGGGGAGCTGAACGCGTTCACCGCCAGGGAGCACACCTGCTACTACGCACATGTGCTCGACAGCGACCTGGAGTTGGCGGTCGACCTGGTCGCCGACGTGGTGCTCAACGGCCGCTGCGCAGCCGAAGACGTCGAGCTGGAGCGCGATGTCGTCCTGGAGGAGATCGCCATGCGCGACGACGACCCCGAGGACGCGCTGGGCGACGTTTTCTTGTCGGCGCTGTTCGGTGACCACCCGGTGGGTCGCCCCGTGATCGGCAGCTCGCATTCGGTATCGGCGATGACGCGGGCCCAATTGCACTCCTTCCACGTGCGGCGCTACACGCCGGAACGGATGGTCGTCGCGGTGGCCGGCAACGTCGACCACGATGAGGTGGTCGCACTGGTGCGGGAGCACTTCGGACCGCACCTGGTCCGCGGGCGGCAGCCCATTGCGCCTCGCAAGGGCGCCGGGCGGGTCACCGGACGGCCCGGGCTGACGCTGGTCGACCGGGATGCCGAGCAGACCCACTTGTCGTTGGGCGTTCGCACCCCCGGGCGTGGCTGGGAGCATCGCTGGGCACTGTCGGTGCTGCACACCGCCCTCGGTGGCGGCCTGAGCTCCAGGCTGTTCCAGGAGGTTCGGGAGTTGCGCGGCCTGGCCTACTCGGTCTATTCGGCGGTGGACGTCTTCGCCGACAGCGGTGCGCTGTCGGTGTACGCCGCGTGCCTGCCCGAGCGCTTCGCCGACGTCATGCGGGTGACCAGCGAGGTGCTCGAAGCGGTGGCCCGCGACGGCATCACCGAGGCGGAATGCCGTATCGCCAAGGGGTCGTTGCGCGGCGGGCTGGTCCTCGGCCTGGAGGACTCCAGTTCCCGGATGAGCCGCATCGGGCGCAGCGAATTGAACTACGGCAAACACCGCAGCATCGAGCACACTTTGCAACAAATCGACGAAGTGACCGTCGAGGAGGTCAACGCGGTCGCCCGCCGCCTGCTGGGCAAGCGCTACGGCGCCGCCGTTCTGGGCCCCTATGCCTCGAAACGATCGCTGCCCCAACAACTTCGGGCGATGGTAAATTAGCCGGATGGTCCTGGGCTTTTGGGATATCGCGGTGCCCATCGTGGGTGCGCCGATGGCCGGCGGCCCCGGCAGCCCGGCGTTGGCCGCGGCGGTGTCGAACGCGGGTGGGCTCGGTTTCATCCCCGGCGGGCACGTGAGTGCCGAGCGGTTCGCCGAAGACATCGCCGCCGCGCGCGCCTTGACCACCGGCCCGCTCGGCGTCAACCTGTTTGTGCCCCAGCCCAGTGTCGCCGACTGGATAGCGCTGGACTACTACGCGGACGAACTCGAAGGCATCGCCGAGCATTACCAGGTGGAGGTCGGCCGGCCCGAGTTCGGTGACGACGACGACTGGGAGCGCAAGCTCGAGGTGGTCGCCGACGTACACCCGGAGCTGGTGTCGTTCACCTTCGGCGTGCCGCCACCGGATGCGATCCGGCGGCTGAGCGCGCAGGGGTTGTTGGTTATGGTCACGGTCACGTCGCAATATGAGGCCGGGGTCGCCGTCGCGGCCGGCGCGGACAGCCTGGTGGTCCAGGGTCCGGGCGCGGGCGGGCACCGCGGCACGTTCGCGCCGGACATGGAACCCGGTACCGACTCGCTGCACGACCTGATCGATCGGATCCATCGGGCACACCGCGACGTCCCGATCATCGCAGCCGGCGGGCTGGGCACCGCCGACGACGTCGCCGGCGTGCTGCGCAGGGGAGCGGTCGCCGCACAGGTCGGCACCGCGCTGCTGCTCAGCGACGAAGCGGGCACCAGCCAGGCCCACCGCACCGCCATGAAGAACCAACTCTTCGCCAAGACGATCGTCTCGCGGGCGTTCTCGGGTCGGTACGCGCGCGGTCTGGAGAACGAATTCATCCGCCGACTCGATAACGTGGCTCCGCTCGGCTACCCCGAGGTCAACCAGATGACGCTGCCGATACGCGAGGTCGCGACGGAGTGGGGGGACCCCAACGGGATGGCCCTCTGGGCGGGAGCGTCATTCAAGGAGGCCCGCTCGGGGCCGGTGGCCGACATCATCGCAAAGTTGACCGGTTAGCGGCGCATGCCAGCGCTGTCACGTCGGCGGATGCTATTGGCCCCCGTTTTGACACTTGCGACGGCGGCGGACCTGACCCCCCGAAGCGCTTCCGCCGCGCCCGGCGCCGACCCCGTCTATGACCGGCTGGATGACCTGGAGCGCCGGTGCGGCGCCTACATCGGGCTGTTCGCCACGGACATCGGAACCGGGCGCACCCTGGCGCATCGCGATGGTGATCCGTTCGCGATGTGTTCGAGCTTCAAGGCCTACGCCGCGGCGCGGGCGTTGCAGAAGGCTCAGCGCGGCGAATTAGATTTGCAGCAAGCCGTTTTCATCGATCCCGGCGATCCGGCTGTGCTGCTTCCGAATTCCCCGGTGACCGCGCCGCAGGCCGGTAAGACCATGCCCCTGGCGCAGCTGTGCGCGGCCGCGTTGCAACGCAGCGACAACGCCGCCGCAAACCTGCTGTTGCGGGCCATCGGCGGGCCGCCCGCCATCACCGAATTCGCCCGCTCCATCGGCGACGACCGCACCAGGCTGGACCGCTGGGAGACCGACCTGAACACCGCCATCCCCGGTGACCCCCGCGACACCAGCACGCCGCGCGCCCTGGGCGGCGGGATCCAAAGCCTGCTCACAGGAACGGTTCTCGGCGAGTCGCAGCGCCGTCAGCTGGAGGACTGGATGCGCGGAAACACGACCTCGACCATGCGGGCGGGCCTGCCGGCCGGGTGGACCACCGCGGACAAGACCGGCACCGGGGACTACGGCAGCACCAACGACATCGGAATCGCCTACGGCCCCGATGCGCAGCGGGTGCTGCTGTCGCTCATGACGCGCTCTCAATCGCCGAACCCGGACGCCGACCCACTGCGGCCCCTGATCGGCGAGGTGACCAGGTCGGCGCTGGGATGGCTGACCGGACAGGCCTGAGCGTCAGGCCAACACGCTCGCCGGGTCGGTGTACGGCAAACCCAGATCGGTGGCCACCCGCTCACACAGCAGCGCCCCGTTGTGCGTCGAAAGCCCTTTCGCCAGGGCGGGATCCGACCGGCACGCCGCTTGCCAGCCGTGCTCGGCGAGTTTGATCGCATACGGCATCGTCGCGTTGGTCAGCGCGACGGTCGACGTCTTCGGCACCGCGCTGGGCATGTTCGCCACACAGTAGAACAGGGTGTCGTGCACGGTGAACGTCGGTTGATCGTGGGTAGTTGGCCGCGAATCCTCGAAGCAGCCGCCCTGGTCGATGGAGATATCCACCAGCACCGCGCCCGGCTTCATCTGTGCGACAAGCGAATTCGGGATCAGCTTGGGAGCCTTTGCGCCGGGTACCAGGACGGCTCCGATCACCAGGTCGGCACGCCTCACCGCACCTTCGAGCTCGTACGCCGACGTGTAGCGAGTGCCCATGTGGCCGCCGAACTCCGCGTCGAGCAGCCGAAGCTTGGCGATGTTGACGTCGAAAACCATGACGCTCGCGCCCATACCGCCGGCGACCCGGGCGGCGTTGTAGCCGGCCGTGCCGGCCCCGACCACCACCACATCGGCGGGCTTGACGCCCGGCACCCCGCCCATCAGCACGCCGCGCCCGCCCAGGGTGCGCATCAGGTGATAGGCGCCGACCTGAGCGGAGAGCCGACCGGCGACCTCGCTCATCGGGGCGAGCAGCGGGAGCGCGCCGTCGGCGGTCTGTACGGTCTCGTAGGCGATCGACGTTGCGCCGGAGGCCAATAGCGCGTCGGTGCAAGCGCGCGAAGCGGCCAGATGCAGATAGGTGAACAGGACCTGGCCGCGCCGCAGGAGACCGTACTCGGCCGGTATCGGTTCTTTGACCTTGAGCAGCAGGTCGGTGTCGGCCCACACTTGTTCGGCGGTGCCAGTCAGCTGGGCGCCCGCCGCCTTGAATTCCGCGTCGGAGATTGCCGACCCTTCTCCGGCCCCGGACTGGATGAGTACCTCGTGGCCGCGACGGGTCAGTTCCGCGACGCCGGCCGGGGTGATGGCCACTCTGAATTCGTTGTTCTTGGTCTCGGTTGGAATCCCGACGCGCATCCCTCAAGTTTGAAGAAAGTTCGGAGACACGGCAAACATGCTGATGATAATTCTGTAAGTTCGTGTCGTGCCTGATCTATCTGCCGAGCAGAACCAGCAGCCGGGTGACCCACCGAAGGATATTCGACCCCCTGATCTCGATGCCGTGGACCGCAAAATATTGACCCTGTTGCACGGCGACGCGCGGATCACCAACAACGCGCTCGCCGAGGCGGTCGGGGTCGCGCCGTCGACGTGTCACGGGCGGGTTCGGCGGCTGGTGGACCTCGGGGTCATCCGTGGCTTCTACACCGACGTCGACCCCGCCGCCGTGGGATTGCCGCTGCAGGCGATGATCTCGGTCAACCTACAGTCCAACGCGCGCGGGAAAATCCGCAGCTTCATCCAGCAGATCCGTGCCCGGCGCCAGGTGATGGACGTTTACTTCCTGGCCGGCGCGGACGATTTCATCCTGCACGTCGCCGCCCACGACACCGAGGACCTGCGCTCGTTCGTCGTCGAGAACCTCAACGCCGACGCCGACGTCGCGGGAACCCAAACGTCACTGATCTTCGAGCATCTCCGTGGGGCGGCACCTATTAGGGCCAATTCAGGACTTATGATCGGCGGATGGATGACCTGTGCGTGACGGCCAGCGTGCGGATCGACGCCCGCCCCGATGTGGTGTATGGCCTGATCACCGACTTGCCGACGCTGGCTTCGCTGGCCGAGGAGGCGGTGGCCATGGAGTGGCGCAACGGTGACGCCGTCCGTCCGGGCGCGGTGTTCGTCGGCCACAACGAAAACGGCGGCCGGCGCTGGACCACGAAATGCACTGTCACCGACGCCGAACCTGGCCGCGTTTTCGCCTTCGATGTGCGGCACACCGTCGTTCCGATAGCCCGCTGGCAATACGACCTCGTCCCGGCCGACGGCGGCTGCGAAGTCACCGAAAGCACGTGGGACCGCAGGCCCGGGTGGTTCCGCAAGCTCGCCGGCAAGGCCACCGGCGTCCCCGACCGGGCGGCCGCCAACACCGAGCACATCCAGCTCACCCTGCAGCGCCTCAAGCAGCGCGCCGAGGCCGGGTAACGAGGACCCGGGCGGAGCCGACGATGACGAGACGCGATCCCGCCGTGGCCGTCGTCGGGGCGGGCATGTCCGGGTTGTGCGTCGCAATCGCGTTGCTGCGCAGCGGCATCAGCGACGTCACCATCTACGAGAAGGCCGATGAGGTGGGCGGGACGTGGCGCGACAACACCTATCCCGGCCTGACCTGTGACATACCCTCGCGGGTCTACCAGTACAGCTTCGCCATGAAGCCGGATTGGACCCACCTGTTCTCGCCCGGCGGCGAAATCCAGGCCTACTTCCGGGGCATCGCCGACCAGTTCGCGCTGCGGGACCGGATCCGGTTCGGCACCGAAATCGTCAGCGCCCGATTCGAGGGCGGCCGCTGGGTGCTGCGCACGGACGCCGGCGAGGAATCGGCAGTGGACTTTTTGATCTCGGCGACCGGCGTGCTGCACCATCCCCGAATGCCGTCGATCGCCGGTTTGGACGACTTCGGCGGCCACGTCTTTCACTCCGCGCGCTGGGACCATTCCGTGGAGCTACCGGGGCAACGAATCGCGGTGATCGGCAACGGATCCACCGGCGTGCAGCTCATCTGTGGCCTGGCCGGCGTGGCGGGCAAGGTCACGCTATTCCAGCGCACCGCGCAGTGGGTGCTCCGGCTGCCCAATCCGCGGTACTCCAGGTTCACTGGCATCACCCGCCGGCGCGTTCCGTGGCTTGATCGGTTCGCGTACCGGGCATACAGCGCCGCCTTCGACACCTTCGCGGTGGGGCTGACCAAGCCGGGTTTGCGCCGAAAGATGATGGGAGCGCTGTGCCGCGCCAGCCTGAGGGAGGTACGGGACCCGGAGTTACGCCGGGCACTGACCCCCGACTACACGCCGATGTGCAAACGACTGGTGATGTCGAGCGGCTTCTACCGGGCGATGCAACGCGACGACGTCGAGCTCGTGACCGCTGCCATCGACCACATCGAAAGGCGGGGCATCGTGACCGCCGACGGCGCCCTGCACGAGGCGGACATCATCGTGCTGTGCACGGGGTTCGACACCCACGCGTTCTTCCGGCCGATGCAACTCATCGGCCGCGACGGCATCGCCGCCGACGACGTGTGGCGCGACGGTCCATGGGCGTATCAAACCGTCGCGCTACCGGGCTTTCCCAATTTCTTCATGATGCTGGGGCCGCACAGCCCGGTGGGAAATCTCGCGCTCACGACCGTGGCCGAGTCGCAGGCCGACCACATACTGCGGTGGATCGAGCGTTGGCGCCGCGGCGAATTCGACACGGTGGAGCCGACGACGTCGGCGACCGAGAGCTTCAACGCCAAGCTGCGGGCCGCGATGCCGGACACGGTCTGGACCACCGGCTGTGACAGCTGGTACCTCAACAAAGACGGTGTCCCCGAGGTGTGGCCGTTCACGCCGGCCGCGCATCGCGCCATGCTGACAAACACGGATACCGGAGAATACGAGTTGCGCCGCCACGTCGCCGCCGGGTGACCGTCGGGTTTGATGCGGGTTCTATACTTGCCAGCACTCAAGGGTAGGGGGCCCACGATGTTCACCGTCGACGACCAGGCAGCGGGTCCGCATGACGCGTCATTCGTCCACGAGCGCCTGGTCCTCGAGGCGCGTGACGTCGAGTTCGATTGGGCACAGCTGCCCTTCCACTACGTGCCGGGCGAGCCGTTCGCCACCCACGTCCTCAACGTGCTGCACCTGCTGCTGCCCGCGGGCGAAGAGTTCTTCGTCGACGTGTTCAAGAAGACGCTGCCGCTGATCAAAGACGATCAGCTACGGCTGGATGTGCAGGGGTTCATGGGCCAGGAGGCCGTGCATTCTCACGTGCACGCACAGGTGCTCGCCCACTTCGCCGGTCGGGGCGTCGACCTGACCCCGTACACCGACCAGATCAGGTGGCCGTTCGACAAGCTGCTGGGGCCACGGCCGGGGTGGAGCCTGCGACGACAGCACAGCTGGCTGTTGGAACAGGTTTCGTTCGTGTCGGCGATCGAGCACTACACCGCCATTCTGGGTGAGTGGGTGCTCAACTCGCCGGCCCACGACGCCATCGGTACCGACCCGGTGATGCTGGACATGCTGCGCTGGCACGGCGCCGAAGAAGTCGAGCACAAGGCCGTCGCCTTCGACACCATGAAGCACCTGCGGGCCGGGTATTGGCGACGGGCGCGCGCCCAATTGGTCGTGGCGCCGGCCATGCTGCTGCTGTGGATCCGTGGCGTCCGGTTCATGTACTCGGTGGACCCGTACCTGCCGCCGGGAAGCAAGCCGGGCTGGCGCGACTACTTGCGCGCGGCGCGCAGAGGTTTGGTGCCCGGACCGCTGCGCTTCGTGCGGGTGGTCGGCGACTACTACCGGCCGGGTTTTCACCCGTCCCAACTGGGTGGGCTGGGGCTGGCGGTCGACTACCTGGCGGTTTCGCCCGCCGCGCGCGCGTCGCGCTGACCTATGACCGCAACGTCGAGCGTCACCGCCTCCGACGGCGTCACCTTGGCCGTACACGCCTACACCGACATCGACCCGCGGCGCCCGACCATCCTCGCGATTCACGGCTGGCCCGACAACCATCACATCTGGGACGGCGTGGCCTCGGAAATCACCGCGCTCGATGAGCGCCAAGCCGGCCGATACAACGTCGTGGCCTACGACGTGCGCGGCGCCGGCGAATCATCCCGTCCCGCAAAACGATCCGGATACGCCTTTGACCAGCTGGTGTCCGATATCGGCGCGGTGATCGACAGCCTGGGTGTCGGGCGCGTCCACTTGTTGGCCCACGACTGGGGCTCGATCCAGGCCTGGGCGGCCGTCACCGACGATGCGGTGATGGGCAAAGTCGCGTCGTTTACCTCGATCTCGGGTCCGCACCTGCAGTACGCGGGGAGCTTCCTGCGCTCGGCGCGAACCCCACGGGAGGCCGGACAGGTCGCCAGGCAGCTGCTGGGATCGCTGTACATCGGCTTGTTTCTGTGCCCCGGTCTGCCGGAGCTGGCGTTTCGCTCTCGGCTGGGCGTGAAAGTTGTTGAAGCGTTTGAACGCATCGGTCGGTCGAGCACTCGCAGTCGACGCCGTGCGACGCCACGGTCGATCACCGACTACCTCAACGGGCTCAAACTGTACCGCGAGAACATGCCCGCGCCGATGGCGTCGCCCGGGGCGCAGCTGCCGAAGACGACCGTGGCCGCCCAGGTTCTGGTGCCGCGCAGGGACATTTTCGTGACGCCCGCGCTGCAGCGGTACACCGGCGCAATTCCCGCTGGCGGCAGGGTGATTCCGATCGAGGGCGGGCACTGGGTGGTGACGTCGCGCCCCGACGTGATCGCCCGGCTGACCTGCGAGTGGGTCGATCGAAACGTCAGTGGCGCGCCCGGCGCCGGTGCGCCGGAGGTGCGCGGCGGAGCGCGCGACGTGCGCGGCAAACTTGCGCTGGTCACCGGGGCGGGCGCGGGCATCGGCAGGGCCACCGCGGTGGAACTTGCCCGTCACGGCGCCCGCACGGTGGTGGTCGTCGACCGTGACCTCGACGCGGCCAACGAAAGCGCGGACGCGGTTCGCGCCGCGTGCGCCGAAGCCGCGGTGTACCAGGTGGACGTCAGCGATGAGTCAGCGATGAATGACCTTGCCGCACAAGTCTTTAAAGAACACGGCGTGGTCGACATCCTGGTGAACAACGCCGGCATCGGGATGGCGGGCCGATTCCTGGAGACGAGCTCGGCGAATTGGGAAGACATCCTGGGTGTCAACGTCCGCGGTGTCATCGCCGGCAGCAGGGCGTTCGGGGCGCAGATGGTCGAGCGTGGCGAGGGCGGAACGATCATCAATCTGGCGTCGGCGGCGGCGTACGTGCCGTCGAAATCCATGGTCGCCTATGGCACCACGAAGGCGGCGGTGTTGGGATTCAGCGAATCGCTGCGGGCCGACCTCGCCGACGAGGGCATCTCCGTAACCGCCGTGTGCCCGGGATTCGTCAACACCAACATCGCCAAAAGCACCGTCTACGCCGGGATGACCGAAGAAGAGCAGGAGCGCGCCCGGGAGCGGGCCGACGCGGCGTATCGGCGTCGCAACTACACACCGGAGGCCGTGGCCAAGGCGATCGTCAAGGCGATCAAGACCGGCCCGGCCGTGCTACCGGTCGCCGCCGAGTCCCGGATCGGCTACGCGCTGCGGCGCCTCAGCCCGTCGACGCTGCGGCTGTTCGCGCGCTTCGACATCCGCCAGGGTTAGGTCATCGACGCCTGAGCCGGTAGCCCACGTGGGCCACCTTGATACCCGGCAGTGGCTCCCAGTTCAGCGTTCGGCCATCGACTTCGAAGTTGTTCTTTTCGTAGAAGCGGCGCGCCTTGCCGTTCTTTTCGGCGCACCAAAGGATCGCGTCGCCGGATGGATATGAGCTCAAGACCTCGTCGAGCAGGCGGCCACCGATGCCGTGCCGTTGGCTGTCCTCCGCGATGTACAGTGCGTCGATTTGAAGGTCATCGGGATCGTCGGTGTCCGGCCCGAAGATGGCCATGCCCAGTGTCTGGCCCCCGGATTCGGCGACCCACATGCGCCACCCACGGCGATTCAGGCTTTCCGGGTAAACCTCCACGACCCAGCGTTTCGGCGGGCCGAGTATGTCGAGTAGCGCGGGCGCCAGGATCCCGCTCCACGACCGTCGCCAGACCGGATAGTGCATCTCCGCGACGTCGGCGAAATCTTCCGGCGCGGCTTCGCGGATCGTGACGTCGCTGACCTCCACGGGTTAAGGCTAAGGCCGTCGCTCCAGATACGCGGCCAGGGCGTTGGTCAGACCCCGGCGGGCCACGTCGAGGTCGGCGTAGGAGCCCAGCTGGCGCTCCGACACCAAACCGCGCATCGCGCCGGGAATGAGGGCGGCCACCTCGCGCACCCGGTCGGGGTCGACGTCCAGGCCGGCGAACGCGTTCTGGCAGGTCTCGAGCCAGCTCTTGCCCCAGGAGAACAGCTCGGCGGCGGTGCGCGGATAGAGGCGTTCGAGCTCGCGGGGGTCGCGGGGGAGCGCGGCCCGCAGGTTTTCGATCGCGCGGGAGTCCGCCGATGCCAGGCCGCGGTAAAGGGTGTCGATGATGGCGCCGACGCGCTCGCGCAGGGGCGCGTCCGGTTGTACCGGCGCCGACAGCGTGGAGAAGGTGGCGGCGCGCCGCTCGGCGGTGCGGTGCAGCACGGCGGCCCAGAAGCCGTCGGTGTCGCCGAACTGGTACTGGACCGCGCCCCAGGTGGCGCCGATCTCCTTGGCGATGCGATTGGCCGACACAGAGCCCGGCTCGCCGGAGGCCAGCGACTTCAGCGCGGCTTCGAGCATGCTCTCGCGCGTCGCGTGGCCGCGCCGGTTTGGGCGCCTCTCGGCGACCTTGGTTCCGGTCACCCGCCTAGCCTATCATTTTCATAGAGGGTACTGTGATTGTGTGTCGACGCGGCCTATCATTCTTTCGGGAGGACAGCTGAGATGGCAGAGCTCGATGGCTAGGCCGCCGTTGTCGATGAAACCGACCGGATGGTTCCAGGTCGCCTGGTCCGACGAGATCGGCATCGGCGACGTGCACAAGATGAAGTACTTCGACCAGGAGATGGTCGCCTGGCGCGCCGATTCCGGCCAGATCACCGTGATGAACGCCTATTGCGAACACCTCGGCGCGCACCTCGGTTACGGCGGCAAAGTCGTCGGCGAGGTACTGCAGTGCCCGTTCCACGGGTGGCAGTGGAACCAGCAAGGCCGCAACGTCTGCATTCCCTACCAGGATCGGCCCAACCGCGGCAGGCGGATCCGCACCTACCACGTGGTGGAGCGCAACTCGTCGGTCTACATCTGGCACGACGTCGAGCGCCGCGAGCCCTACTTCGATGCACCCGACGTGTTCGCCTCGTTCAACGACGGCAGCGGCCCGGACGACTACTACCCGCAGCAGCGGTTGTGTCGCCAGAGTCTGGAACTGCACCCACAGTATGTGCTCGAAAACGGTGTGGACTTCGCGCATTTCAAGTACGTGCACAACACCCCCATTGTCCCGGTGTTCACGCGCCACGACTTCGGGGACGCCGTGTCCTACGTCGACTTCACCATCACGTTCGAAGGCGACGACGGCCAGAGGATCGAAGACGTCAACAGCGGCGTGGAGGCCATCAACGGCGGTCTGGGCGTCGCCGTGACCAAGAGCTGGGGGATGGTCGACAATCGCACCATCTCCGCGGTCACCCCCGTCGACGAATCCACCTCGGACGTGCGCTTCATGGTTTACATCGGCCGGACGCCGGGGAAGGATCCGGCTCGGGCCGAGCGCAAGGCGGCCGAATTCGGACGCGAAGTGATCCGGCAGTTCGAGCAGGACATCGAGATCTGGCAGCACCAGCGCTACTCGGACCCACCCGCGCTGGCCACCGACGAGTATGAAGGCTTCACCGCAATCCGCAAGTGGGCCAAGCAGTTTTACCCCGACGGCATCGGTAGCAGCGCCGCCGAGGTCTATGCGACATCCCAGAAGGGCTGAAATTCGATGAATGCACTCGCTCGACCGATCCGCGTCTTTCAGGTGGCGACCGGAAACGTCGGTTCGGAGATGATCAAGCGGATCGCCACCCAGCCCGACCTGGAACTCATTGGTGTGCACTGCTATTCGCCGGAGAAGATCGGCAGGGACGCGGGCGAACTCGCCGGCCTGGCTCCCAACGGGGTGAAGGCCACCGGCAGCATCGAGGAGATCATCGCGGCCAAGCCGGACGTCCTGACATTCCATGGCGTGTTCCCCGACGAGGACCTCTACGTCAAAGTGCTTGAGGCGGGCATCAATATCGTCACCACCGCCGACTGGATCACCGGGTGGCACCGCGACAAGAACCACCCGCATCCGTCGGGCAAGCCGGTGACCCAGCTGCTGGCCGAGGCCTGCGAGAAGGGCGGCGCGACGTTCTACGGAACCGGCATGAACCCGGGCCTGAACCAGATCCTCGGCGTGGTGTGCTCGGCCGACGTCGCCGAGATCGAGAACGTCACCACCATCGAGTCTGTCGACGTGTCGTGCCATCATTCGAAGGAAACCTGGATCGAGGTGGGGTACGGGCAGCCGGTCGACGATCCGGAAATCCCGTCGAAGTTGGAGAAGTACACCCGCGTTTTCGCCGACAGCGTGCTGATGATGGCCGACTGCTTCGATCTGCCGCTCGACGAGGTCAAGTTCACTTACGAATTGGGCGCCTGCACCAAGGATGTCGACCTCGGCTGGTACACGCTGCCCAAGGGTTCGCTGGGCGGCAACTACATCAAATACCAGGGCATGGTGGACGGGGTTCCGCGGGTCGAGACGCACCTGGAATGGCAGATGACTCCGCACACCGATCCGAGCTGGAACATCAAGGGCTGTTACATCACCCAGATCAAGGGCGACCCCTGCATCTATAACAAGCACATGATCTTCCCAAAGCGCGGCGTCGACATGTCCAACCCGGATAACTTCGCCTCCATCGGCATGACCGTGACCGGCATGCCCGCCCTCCACTCGATCAAGTCGGTGGTGGCGGCGCGGCCGGGACTCATCACCAGCGCCGATCTGCCGCTGCGCGGGTTCGCGGGGCGGTTCAAGAAGTAAGCGCGGCCGTCAAGGGGCGTCAAGGGGCGTCCTCGTCATCGTCGTCGAAGAGGCGTTCGGGGTGGTGATAGTCGTTGGTGCGCGCGCCGCGGTCCAAGTGGGGCGGCGGGATCCACTCGGTGCGACCGTTGAGGAGTTTCCTTGTCCGCCAACCTTCTTCGACCAGCTTGTGGTTGGGTGGGCAGGCGAAGGTGAGCTTGTCGGCATCGGTCCGGCCGCCGGCGGCCCACTCGTCGATGTGGTGGACTTCGGACCAATAGCCGGGGACGTCGCAACCGGGGTGGGTGCAGCCCCGGTCCTTCGCGTACAGGACGATGCGCTGATCCGGTGAGGCTACCCGTCGAGTTCGGCCGAGATACAGTGGCCGGCTTGAGTGCTCGTCGAATACCGCCAGGTAGTGGTAGGCGTGGCTGGCCATCCGGATCAGGTCGCGCATCGGCAGCAGCGTCCCGCCGCCCGTCACGGCACGGCCCGTGCCCGAAGTCAGTTCCTGCAGCGTGGTCGACACGATGACGGTAACTGGCAATCCGTTGTGCACACCGAGTTTTGGGTCACCCAGCTGGCGGCGCACCAAGGCATTGAGCGCGTCGTGCTGGCGCTGTGCATGGCTGCGCAGATCTCTGCTTGTGCATTCCTGGTTGGGTTCGCTGTCGACGCAAGGGGTTTGGTCGTCCGGGTTGCACATGCCGGGCGCCGCGAACCGGGCCAGCCACGCATCGAGATTGGCGCGCAATTCCGGGGACGCGACCAGCTTCCCGATGCTCATCCCATCGGTGCGCTGACCACACCAGGTGAAGCCGCGCTGGCGCGCGCGGTCGGAGTCGGAGAATTTTCCATCGGGGTTGATCCGCAGCGCGCACCGGTGCGCCACCTTTTCGAGCTGGTCGGGACGCAACTTCGTCGCTTGCCGGGCCAGGAAGCGCTCGGCTTTTTCGACGGTGTCGACCGGCGTTGTTTCCGGCAGGTCTCGACAAAACGTCTGAATCACCCGCAGGTGCTGACCGTCGAGCATGCCGTCCCGCCACGCTTGGGCGGTGGCGGGCAGTTCCGGTGGCAATTCCTGGCCGGTGAGCGTCAAGCGCGGAGAGAGTTGTTTGACGTCGCGCATCCGGCGGCAGGCCTCGACGCAGCTGATCCGCAACCAGTCGGCGACCACCTTGTGGGCCGGGCCGCCCACGTCGGCCGGATCCTCCTCGGCCAGGCCGGCGATCACGTCGTGACTCACCGCAATCTGCCGCCGTCGAGATGTCTCCATTCGCTCCAGCGCCCGCAGCCGGACGTCGGGTGGCAGCGTGTCGAAGTTGAGCTCGGCGAGGACGCCCACAGCTGCGTCGAGGGCGTCTAATCCGGCATCAACCTCCGGCGGCGCAACGATCGAACCCATGTTCGAATTCTAGGTTGCGGCACCGCTACGAGCCAGGACGAAGGCGGCCCCTGTGGATCAACGCCGAACTGTGGACAAGCCATTTTCGACGCCATGCCGCCGTCATAAATGACGCACGAATGAGAACCGAAGAGCCGGGCATTAGTAGGTCAGGGCGGCAAGGCCATCGCGGAACGGGAGGAGAGCTCCCATTAATCCCAGGAATTTGGGGGCCGAGTCGACACTAACTAGTTGCTCGGGCAGAGATCGGCTTGGGCGTAGCCAACGAGGTCGTTAGCCTGCTGGAGGGTGAGTCCGAGAGCGCCGAGGTCGGCGTCGGAGGTTTGCAGCGCCAAGACGTCTAGCTGTTGGGGAGAGGCGCCGTACCCCAATTGAACGCATAATTTTTGGCCCACCTGCAACAGCGCCGGGTCACCGCCGGCGACGTCTTGGATCCCGGCGTTGTGCAGGTGATTGAGATAGGAGGTGGCGTCAGCCCGAGCCGGGCCGGCCGAGACGAGCCCGGCGACCAGAAGTGGGCCACCTATTGCCGCTAAGCCCATAAATCGGCCATAGCGCCCGTGTGCCGACATAGTTCGTTCTCCTTTGCCTCATACCGGACTGAATTGGAATGCTTAATATCTTGGAGCAACCTCCAGAAATGCGCCAGCAGATCGGCCGGCGATCCAATGACGCTAGCGCGTCCAGCTGTGCAATACCTCCGGCATTCCTTAACGCTCGCTGGCGCGACGGCTACGCACCCGGAAAATGGCAACCCGGTTTTAGATTTACGACCGGGCCACCGCAAGGCCGGTGGCCCGGAGTTCGAGAACCCACAACGCCGCGGTCTAGGGTGAACAACATGCGGGTAGGCGTGCTGGGAGCCAAAGGCAGAGTGGGGGCGACGATGGTCGGGGCCGTTCGGGCCGCCGACGATATGACCCTGTCCGCGGAGGTGGACGCCGGTGATTCGCTGAGCCTGCTGACCGAGGGCGACACCGAGGTGGTCATCGACTTCACCCACCCCGACGTGGTGATGGAGAATCTAGAGTTCCTCATCGGCAACGGAATTCACGCCGTGGTGGGTACCACGGGCTTCAGCCAGGAGCGCCTCGAGCGCGTGCAGTCGTGGTTGTCCGATAACCCTGAGACATCGGTGCTGATAGCGCCGAACTTCGCGATCGGGGCGGTGCTGTCGATGCATTTCGCGAAGCAGGCTGCGCCCTTCTTCGATTCGGCGGAGGTCATCGAGCTGCACCACCCGCACAAGGCCGACGCCCCGTCGGGCACCGCGGCCCGCACCGCGAAGCTGATTGCCGAGGCCCGAAAAGGCTTGCCGCCCAACCCCGATGCCACCAGTAGCAGCCTGCCCGGCGCCCGCGGCGCCGACGTCGAAGGAATACCCGTGCACTCGGTGCGGCTGGCCGGACTCGTCGCGCACCAGGAGATCCTGTTCGGAACCGAGGGGGAGACGCTGACCATCCGGCACGACAGCCTGGACCGCGCGTCGTTCGTGCCTGGTGTGTTGCTGGCCGTGCGGCGCATCAAGGAACGCCCCGGCCTGACGGTGGGCCTCGAGCCCCTGCTCAACCTCCAATGAACGACACCGCACGAACGGTGCGCATCCAGTTGCTCATCGCATTCATGTGCGCGGCGATGCTGGCCTACTTCGTGCTGCTGGGCCGCCTGGCCATCGCGATGATCGCGTCGGGCCGGGCCGCCCCCGTGGGTCTGGGCGCGGCGCTGCTGATCATGCCATTCATCGGGCTGTGGGCGATGATCGCCACCCTGCGGGCCGGATTCGCCCATCAGAAGCTGGCCCGCCTGATCGCCGAAGACGGGATGGAACTCGACACCAGTGCGCTGCCGCGGCGGCCGTCGGGCCGCATCGAGCGCGACGCGGCCGACGCGCTGTTCGCTAGGGTGCGCACCGAGGTGGAAGCCGACCCCGACGACTGGCGGCGTTGGTACCGGCTGGCGCGGGCCTACGACTACGCGGGGGATCGTCGCAGAGCGCGCGAGGCCATGAAGACCGCCGTCGAGATGCAGGCCGGCCAATGAGCAAGACGCTGCTGATCGTGCACCACACGCCGTCCCCGCACACGCAGGAGATGTTCGAGGCGGTCCTGTCCGGCGCCAACGATCCCGAGATCGAAGGCGTGGAGGTCGTGCGCCGGCCCGCGCTTACCCTTTCACCGGCCGACATGCTCGAGGCGGACGGCTACCTGCTCGGGACCCCGGCCAACCTAGGTTACATGAGTGGCGCCCTCAAGCACGCGTTCGACGTCTGCTACTACCCGTGCCTCGACGCGACACGCGGGCGACCGTTCGGCGTGTACCTGCACGGCAACGAGGGAACCGAGGGCGCTGAGCGGGGGATCGAGGCTATCACGACCGGGCTGGGTTGGACGAAAGCCGCCGCGACCGTGGTGGTTTCGGGAAAGCCGAGCAAGGAAGACCTGGAGGCGTGCTGGGAACTCGGCGCGACGGTTGCCGCCCAGTTGATGGGATGAGCGACGGACTTCTACTGATAGGTCGGCCTGAAGGCATCGGCGGGCTGGGCCACCGCCAGCGCAGTGCTGGAGCCGATGGGTCCGTGCCGGTCGAACAGGGTCGCGGTGCCCGTGGCCACACCCGCCGTGCCGTAATGGCTCTGGGCCGCCAGCCCGAGGAATTCACCGTCCGGCAGGCGGCTCGCGGTGACGGTGTAGTCGGCGTTGATGTAGCGCAATCCGCCTGTGCCCCAATGGGTGAGCGAACTCGTGACATCGCCGACGAATGCCAGGCGAGTGAACGGCGTCAGCGGGTGGCCGTGCACCATCGGGCGGAACAGCCGCGTCCAGGCGAACTTCTGGGAATGGGCCTGCTCCCACTCGCCCGCCGCAATGCCGGGACTGCCCCCCAGACCGGCCCCGTACCCCCAGATGAGAAACGGCATGTCGGCGGGGAAGCCGCTGGAGTCGGCCGGAAGCGGCGGCATCTCGACCGGGCCGGACCACACCTCCCCGTCGGGGTGATCGCCACGGCGCAGGAACAGCGCGCTGGCCCGCGCCACGGTCTTCCCGTTCTGCACCAGCGTGCCGTCGACGAGCTTGATGCGCCGGCCTTCCCGTTGCACCGTCGTCTGAAGCTGCACCGGCTCGAGCAGGACCGGCCGCAGCAGGTCGACCGTGAGCCGGGCGGGCTGAAAGTCGGGATCGATCCCGGATCGCTCTATTCCCCAAGCCAACAGCCCGCCGACGTTCTGACCGCCCATGGCCGCGCCCCATGGTCCTCGCGTCATCGCGCCCGGCAGGTAGGAGTCGCCGTCGACAGTGAAGAACGCCTCGGGCATGATGGCGGAATCCTCGATCGTCACCGCTATCACGATAGGACACCGGATAGTAAGGACCGGGCATGCCTCCAGTGATCGAAATCCCGCGTGGCCACAATCCATTCCCGGCATCCCCGACAGTGGGGGTGTCCCGCGACGCCGACGGCATCCCGCGCTACGACGACTTGCCCGCCACCCTGCTGGACATGCTCGCCGAGCAGGTCGACCGTCGCCCGGACAGCGAGGCCCTGGTTGAGCTGGGCGCCGGCAGATTGACCTACCGGCAGCTGTGGGACCGCGCGTCGCGAGTCGCCGGCGGGCTGCGCGCGGCCGGTGTGAAACCGGGCGACCGCGTCACCGTGCGCTACCCGGCGGGAATCAATTGGGTGCTGGCTTTCTGGGGCACCGTGATGGCCGGCGGCGTTGCGGTGGCTGTCAATACGCGCTCCGCACGACCGGAGGTCGAGTTCGTGCTGTCCGACTCCGGTGCGGGGTTGGACCTGTCTCCGGACACACCGCTGCTCGACGGGCAGCCCTACGTCACCGAGCAACTCGGCCGTGCCGACACGGCCGCGCTGTTTTACACCTCGGGGACCACCGGCCACCCCAAGGGCGTGCCGACCACGCATGAGGCGTTCGTGACCAACACCGAGAACGCGGTCCGGTGCCTCGATCAGCCGAGGGATCTCGGCGAGGGGATGCGCACGCTCATCTCGGTGCCGCTGTTCCATGTAACCGGCTGCAACTCACAGCTTTTGGCCGCCACTCGTCTGGGGGGCGCGTCGGTCATCATGCCCGCGCTCAACCTCGACGAATTGATCGCCACGCTGACCGCCGAACGCATCTCGGTCATGGTGACCGTCCCGGCGATCTATGCCCTGATGTTGCGGCACAAGGCCTTTGCCGGTGCCGACGTGTCCGGCGTCCGCTGGGTCGGCTATGGGGGCGCGCCGATCGCGCCGTCCTTGGTGGGATCGGTGCAGAAGGCGTTCCCGCAGGCCGCGGTGTTCAACGCGTACGGCATGACCGAGAGCGCCTCGCTGATGACCGTCCTGCCGGACCGTGACGCCGTCGAGCACGCCGGCTCGGTCGGGTACGCGGTCCCGTCCGTGGATCTTGGTCTGGTCCCGTTCGGCGGCGACGAGCCGGGTGTGGGCGAGTTGGTCGCGCGCGGGGCCAATATCACCGTCGGCTACTGGAATCGGCCCGAGGCAACCTCGGCCACGTTCGCCGAGGGGTGGTTGCACACGGGAGATGTGGTTCGCGTCGATGACGCGGGGCGGGTGCACATCGTCGACCGACTCAAGGACATCATCAACCGCGGTGGCGAGAACGTCTCGAGCGTCGAGGTCGAAGCGGTGCTGTTGGGGGCCCCCAACGTCGCGGACGCCTGCGTGCTGGCGGTCCCCGACGACGTCATGGGAGAAAAGGTCGGCGCCGTCCTTTTCGCCGGCGAGGCGAAGATCGACGTTCCCGCCGTGCTCGAACACTGCCGCGGGCAGCTGGCCGACTTCAAGGTTCCGCAATACGTCACCGTGGTCGACGAGGCGTTGCCGCGCAATGCCGGTGGCAAACTGCTCAAGGGCAAGCTCCGCGGGCAGGTGCGATGGGGCGACCCGCTCAGATGAGCGCCACCTTGCTGATCGCCAATCGCGGTGAGATCGCCCTTCGGATCATCCGCACCGCAACTGAACTGGGCATCCGGACGGTCTCCGTCTATGCCGAAGACGACGCCGACAGCCCCCACGTGCACGCCGCCGACGAAGCGATCGGCCTGCCGGGCGCGGGCCCGGGGGCCTACCTGAACCAGGCCGAGCTGCTGGCGGCGGCCAAGAAGTCCGCCGCGGAGCTGATCCATCCTGGCTACGGATTCCTCAGCGAGAACGCCGAATTCGCCCGCGCTTGCGCGGCCGCCGGCTACACCTTCGTGGGGCCGGACGCCGAGGTGCTCGAGTTGGTCGGCAACAAGTCGTCGGCCCGCGCGGCCGCGATCGCCGCCGACGTTCCGGTGCTGCCCGCGACCGAAGGACCGAGCAGCGTCGAGGACGTCAAGGCGTTTTTCGCCGCTCGGGGCGGCGCCATCATGATCAAGGCGCTCGCCGGCGGCGGTGGCCGGGGAATGCGGAAGGTGAGCAGCGCCGATCAGGTCGACAACGCCTACCAACAATGCGCCGCGGAGGCGCAACTCGGCTTCGGCGATCCCGCGCTGTTCGCCGAGGCGGCCCTCGACGCCGCGCGGCACATCGAGGTTCAGGTCGTGGGCGCACCGGCCGGGCACCAGACACACGCGTTGGCCCTTGGCGACCGAGACTGCAGCATCCAGCGGCGCTATCAGAAACTGGTCGAAATCGCGCCCGCCGAAGGGCTTTCGGATGCGTTGCGCCGCGGCTTGCACCAGGCCGCGGCCCGGCTGTGCGCCAGGGTCGGGCTGCGCGGGCTGGCCACCGTCGAATTCCTGGTCGCCGCTGACAAGTTCGTCTTCCTCGAGGTCAACCCGCGCATCCAGGTCGAGCACACGGTCACCGAGGAAACCACCGGGGTGGACCTGGTGGCGGTCCAGCTCGCCATCGCCGACGGGGCGTCGTACTACCAGCTGGGGCTGCCGGCCGGAATCGCCTCGGACGGAACCGAAGTCATCGGCGAGCCGGCTGGGCGGCGCGGCATTGCGATTCAGGCCCGGGTCAACATGGAGACCTTCGCGGCCGACGGGTCCGTGGTGCCGGCGGCGGGCACCCTGACGGCGTTCGCGCCGCCCGGCGGTCCGGGTGTGCGCGTCGACACCTACGGCCGTGCGGGCCTGGTCACCAGCCCGCGATACGACTCACTGCTGGCCAAGGTCATCGCCCATGTGCACGGACCGTCGTTGCAGGCGGCGGTGCGCAAGGCGCGCACCGCGCTGGGCGAGTTCGGCGTCGAGGGCGTTCCCACGAACATCGGATTCCTGCGAGAGCTGCTGTCGGACAGCGAGATCCAGTCGGGCCGGGTAACGACGGATTTTCTGGACCGGAAGCTTTCCGAGTTGGCCACCGCCGCGCTGTCTCACCAACGCGACGTTCGTGTGGTGCCGGTCGAGCTCTACCCGGGTGAGGAGGTGCTGCGGGCGCAATTGGCGGGCACGGTGGTAGAGGTGGCGGCCGACGCCGAAGAGGTCGGCGCCGGCGGCCAATTGGTGGTCCTCGAGGCGATGAAGATGCAGCACGTGCTCGCTGCGCCGGACGCGCTGCGAACGGTCCGGAGTCTGGTGGCGCCGGGCCAGGTCGTCGGAACCGGGGATCCTTTGCTCGTCTTCACGCGCACCGGGGCCGGGGTGGATGACGAAACATCTTTGGCTGCAGCGGAGCTCGACCGGTCACGCGCCGACCTCGACGAGGTCGCCCACCGGCATCTGCTTACCCTTGACGAGGGCCGGCACGCGGCCGTTGCCAAGCGGCACGCGCAGGGTCGCCGCACCGCACGGGAGAACATCGCCGATCTCGTCGACCCCGGCAGCTTCGTAGAATACGGCGCCCTTGCCATTGCCGCCCAGCGCAGCCGGCGCTCCGAAGAGGACCTGATCGCCAACACACCGGCCGATGGTCTGGTCGCCGGCCTGGCCACCATCGGCGCGGATCATTTCGGGCGGGCGGCGGCCGAGGCGGTCGTGGTGTCCTACGACTACACCGTGCTGGCCGGGACGCAGGGCATGCGCAACCATGCCAAGACCGACCGCGTCTTCGAGCTGGCCGCCCGAAGACGGCTGCCCGTGGTGCTGTTCGCCGAGGGTGGCGGTGGCCGGCCCGGCGACACCGACGTCGGCGGCGCCGCCGGGCTCGATGTGCCGACCTTTCGGATGCTGGCCGGCCTGAGCGGCCGGGTCCCGCTGGTGTCGATCGTCTCTGGCCGTTGCTTCGCCGGAAACGCCGCGCTGGCCGGGGTGTGCGACGTGATCATCGCGACCCCGGACGCCAACATCGGGATGGGCGGGCCCGCCATGATCGAGGGTGGCGGGCTGGGGGTGTACCCGCCGGAGGCGATCGGGCCGATCGACGTGCAACGCCACAACGGCGTGGTGAGCCTGGTCGCCCGCGACGAGGCGCACGCGGTGTCACTGGCCAAGCGGTACCTGTCGTTTTTCCAGGGCAGGGTCGACGGCTGGGAAGCACCGGACCCGCGGCTGGCTCGACATGTGGTCCCGGAGAACCGATTGCGGGCGTATGACGTGCACCGCGCGATCCAGTCGATCGTCGACGTCGGCTCGGTGCTGGAGCTGCGCCCCGACTACGGCGTCGGGATCGTCACCGCGATGGTGCGCGTCGAGGGGGCCGCGTACGGGCTGATCGCCAACAGCACTCACCATCTCGGCGGCGCGATCGACGCCGAGGCGGCCGACAAGGCGGGCGACTTTCTCGCCGTGTGCGAGTCGTTTCGGTTGCCGGTGATCTCGCTGTGCGACACGCCCGGGTTCATGGTCGGGCCGGACGCGGAGAAAGAGGCCGCCGTCCGCCGCTTCGGCCGGATGTTTGTCCTGGGCGCGAGGTTGACGGTGCCGCTGGGAATGATTGTCTTGCGCAAGGGTTACGGGCTGGGCGCGATGGCGATGGCCGGCGGCTCCTTCCACGCGCCGCAGTTCACGGTGGCCTGGCCGACGGGTGAGATCGGCGGCATGGGTCTGGAAGGCGCTGTGCGGCTTGGGTTTAGCAAGGAGCTGGCGGCCGTGGCGGATCCGGTCGAACAGCAGAAGCTGTTCGACAAGCTCGTGGCGGCGGCCTATCAGCACGGCAAAGCGCTGCGGTCAGCCACCACTTTCGAGCTCGACGACGTCATCGACCCGGCCGACTCCCGGTCCTGGATCACCAGGCTCGCGGGAGGCTGAGGGTCGAACGGTTACCCGTGGCCGGAACCGCAGCCGACGCCCGGGAGGCACCCTTGGCCGCCAGGCACGCCGCCAGGGCCGAAGAACTGGCCGCCGGACCCGCAGCCGAGGCCGGGAACACAGCCCTGGCCGCCGGGGCCGCCGCCGGGGCCGTTCACACCGCCGGAGCCGCAGTTGCCGTTGGCGTCGCAGCCGCCGCCGCCCGGATCGTCCTTGAACACGACGTGCGTCGGCGCCGGGCTCGTCATCGCCGGACCGGCAACAAACGAACCGGCCGCGGCGGCCGGTGCGGCGGCGATAACTGCAGCGACCGCCCCGGCCACGGCCAGTGGTTTCATGAGGGTTAGTTTCGCTAACATGCCTGTCGCATACCACGTACGGACGTGTGCAAAACATCGTCCGGAAAATCGGGCGCACCGCGCTCACCGAGCACTTCGCCGGCTCCCTGGCCGGCTATGTCCGGCCACCGACACAACAGAAGGCAGACCGCGATGACCTCACTGGATTTGACCGGCCGTACCGCAATTATCACCGGCGCCTCGCGCGGAATCGGGCTGGCGATCGCACAGCAATTGGCGGCCACCGGCGCCAATGTGGTGCTCACCGCCCGCAAGCAGGAGGCGGCCGACGAGGCCGCGGCGAAAGTCGGCGAGAAGGCGCTTGGCGTCGGCGCGCATGCGGTCGACGAGGACGCCGCGCGGCGCTGCGTGGATCTCACGCTGGAGCGCTTCGGCAGCGTCGACATCCTGGTCAACAACGCGGGAACCAATCCGGCGTACGGCCCGCTTATCGACCAGGACCACGCCCGTTTCACCAAGATCTTCGACGTCAACCTATGGGCCCCGCTGCTGTGGACGTCGCTCGTCGTCAACTCATGGATGGGCGAGCACGGCGGAGCGATCGTCAACACCGCCTCGATCGGCGGCATGCACCAGTCGCCGGCGATGGGGATGTACAACGCCACCAAGGCCGCGCTGATCCACATCACCAAGCAACTCGCGCTGGAACTTTCACCGCGCATCCGCGTCAATGCCATTGCACCTGGCGTGGTGCGCACCAGGCTGGCCGAGGCGCTGTGGAAGGACCACGAGGATCCGCTGGCGTCGACGATAGCGCTGGGGCGCATCGGTGAGCCGTCGGATGTGGCCGGCGCGGTCGCCTTCCTGGTTTCGGATGCGGCCAGCTGGATCACCGGCGAAACGATGGTCATCGACGGCGGTCAGCTGCTCGGCCCCGCGCAGGGGTACCAGGTTCGCCCGGGGGGCAAGTCATGAGCACGGAAGATTTCACGGCCGACCTGAAGGCGCGCGTGCAGGCGCTCATCGACGAGCATGACCCGGCCACCACAGACCCGCGGGAATTCCTTGGCGCGCAGTACGATGCGGGGCTGGCCTGGGTGTACCTGCCGCAAGGTTTCGGCGGGTTGGGTCTGCCGCGAACCGCTCAGGATCGGGTGAACGCCGAGTTGGCCGTCGCGGGCGCCCCGATAGGCGGCACCCCTAAGAACTATATCGGTATGGGCATGGCAGCGCCGACGATCGCGGCGTTCGGAACAGATGAGCAGAAGCGGAAGTTCCTGCGCCCGTTGTTCACTGGCGAGCAGATCTACTGCCAGTTGTTCAGCGAGCCCGGCGCCGGCTCCGATCTGGCCGCGGCCGCCACGCGTGCGGTCCGCGACGGTGATGACTGGATCGTCAACGGGCAGAAGGTGTGGACGTCGCAGGCGCAGCACGCGCACATGGCAATCCTCGTCGCACGAACGGACCCGACCGTGCCCAAACACTTTGGCCTGACGTACTTCCTGTGCGACATGACCCAACCCGGTGTCGAGGTCCGGCCGCTGCGCCAGATCACCGGTGAGGCGGAGTTCAACGAAGTATTTCTCACCGATGTGCGGGTGCCGGATGCCAATCGGCTGGGCCCCGAGGGTGGCGGCTGGCGGGTTGCGACCACCACGCTGAACAACGAGCGGGTCGCGATCGGGGCAGGCTCCCGCGCTCCGCGTGAAGGCGGCCACATCGGCAAGGTCACCGCAGCTTGGCGAAACGAGCCGGCGCTGCGCGATCCCGCAATGCACGACGAGCTGATGCGACTGTGGGTCGAGGCGGAGGTACTTCGGCTGGCCGGAGAGCGGCTGCGGCAGCAGGCGGTCGCGGGTCAGCCAGGACCGGAGGGCGCCGGCATGAAAGTGGCTTTCGCCCGCCTCGCGCAGGCGATCTCGGGATTCGAGATCGAGCTGCACGGCGAAGCGGGGCTGCGCTACGACGACTGGACCATGCGCAGGCCGGAAGTGGTCGACCTGATCGGTCGCGAGCCCGGATATCGCTACCTGCGGGCGCGGGGAAACTCGATCGAGGGCGGCACATCGGAGATCTTGCGCAACACCATCGCCGAGCGAGTCCTCGGCCTGCCCGGCGAGCACCGCGTCGACAAGGACGTGGCCTGGAAGGACTTGAACCGATGAGTACCGCGGACCTGCTGTATTCGGACACCGAGAACGCGCTGCGCGACAGCGTCCGCCGGTTGTTCACCGACCGCTGCCCGCCCGAATTGGTGGCCCGGGCCTATGACACGCAGTCCCCAGCGCCACAGGACTTTTCAGATATCTGGCGTGCGTTGGCCGCCGAGCTGGGAGTTGCCGGACTGTTGGTGCCCGAGTCGCTCGGCGGTGCCGGCGCGGGTGCACGCGAGGCCGCGGTCGTCATGGAGGAGATCGGGCGGGTCGTCGCGCCGGTGCCGTTCCTGTCCAGCGCGGTCCTGGCCACCGTCGCGCTATTGCGTGCCGGTGACACCGAAACGGTGTCAGCGCTGGCCCAGGGCGAGCTCACCGCGGCGCTGGTGGTGCCGCTGTCCACCGCGCCGGGCGATTCGATCGCGGGCGCAAGCGTCGGCGCCGACGGCCTGAGCGGACTGGTCGGCAGCGTCGCGGGTGCCGGCGAGGCCGACGTGCTGGTGGTGCCGGTTGCCGGTCCGGGCGGCCTCGAGCTGCACACCGTGGATCGGACCGCGGCGGGCGTGGAGGTATCGCCGGTGCTGGCGCTGGATATGACGAGACCGCTTGCGAGCGTGGGGTTTTCGAGTGCAGCTTCGTCACGGGTCGGGCCGGCGGACTCCGCCGTGGCCGAGGCGCTGCAAACGGGAGCGGCCCTGCTCGCATCGGAGCAACTGGGGGTGGCGCAATGGTGTTTCGACACCACCCTGGCGTATGCCAAGCAGCGCAAGCAGTTCGGGCGCGTGATCGGCTCCTACCAGGCGATCAAGCACCGGTTGGCGGATCTCTGGTTCGAGGTTGGTGCGGCGACGGCGGTTGCACGGTATGCCGCCGACACGTGCGCTCGCGGCGATGTGGACGCGGCCACCGCGGCGGCCCTCGCGCAGGCCTACTGCAGCGGCATCGCCGTGCACGCCGCCGAGGAGTGCGTGCAACTGCACGGTGGCATCGGAATGACCTGGGAGTATCCGGCGCACCTATATCTCAAGCGCGCCAAGAGCGACCAGTTGGCCCTCGGCACCGCCTATCGCCACCGCGCCCAGTTGGCCCAGTTGGTGAACCTGCCGGCGTCGTGACGGGGGGTGTCGCTGTGCAGCCAAATCTCTTCGGTGCGGTCATGGAAGGTGACCAGCGCGACGGTGTCGTCACGGCGTCGCATCGCCGACTTGCTCATGCTGGCCCGCACCGTGTATCCGAATTTGTGTCGCAACTCGACGAGGCTCTTGGCGCCCGTTCCGGCCAGCGCGACCCAGCGGTCGTCCGCCGGCACCCGGTAGAAGATGTCTTCGAAATTTATCGATGCGAGCTCGTCGGGCGAGTAGCCCACCATGTCGCAGAACGAGCCGTTGGCGAACAAGATGGTCCCGATGCGGTCGACCGCCACCGCCGGAGCCGGTAGTCGCTCCAAGATGACCAACGCCGGCATTCGCTGGAGTTCGTCGATAGGCAATTCGCCGGGCGGCCGGGGGCTTCGGCGCTCAATCCGTCGACCATTGGCTGCTGTGGGAATCTTCGTGATCACGGTCCCCCGTCGTCGCCCTGGCATTGCGCCCCGATGCAGGTGAAGCACGCTTTTGGCTGAATGCGCTGTCAGCAAATATTAAGGTAACGCTGCTAATAAGTCTATAGTTCGCTAGTTGTGTTAGCTATTCGCCACGTGCCAAATTACTTCATGCGATGCTCCACGCTGTCGATACGAATTCCCCAGCACAATTCATTAGCTGAGAACTCGAATCATCACCTGGCGCGCGTTGAGAGGCTCCGATCCAGCAAACACAAATGCGGACCGTCGCTAACTCCCCGGCAGACGCGTGTGCCGCCTATCGACCCCGGATCCGGCGCTCGGAACAGCTCGGCATTTCTACCGTACCGCGGCAGCAACTCGCCCCGGTCGGGCTTCGCTAACTTCGGCCAACGGGGCGATCCGAGCAACAGGCAAGTTGCTTGCCTTTCGGCATCCGGTGGCCGCACGACACGATGGCGCGCGCCCCGGTGCCTCCGGCCATGGGTACGCACCACCCGGCGCGCTCGATGACGGTCCGGCGGGGGTTTGGCTCAAGCGGATCAATAACTTTTCGTTCGGCATAGAGCTCCGGCGGCCTACCGTTGGTTCGCGTCGCGTGCCGCGCTGCTGCACAATCGGTTGCTGAGTCCCGACCTGCGGAAAAGGAATAGCGAAATGCGTGTGTTGCTGTCGACATACGATTCGCGCGGGGGTGTCGAACCGCTGCTGGGCCTCGCGGTGCAGTTGCGGGCACTCGGCGCGGAGGTGCGGGTGTGCGCGCCGCCCGACGAGGAGTTCGCGGAGCGGCTGGCCGGTTTCGGTGTCCCGCTGGTGCCAGTCGGCGAGTCGGTGCGCGCGATGGCTACCGCGGCGAAGCCGCCGTCGGAGGAGTCCCTGCGACGGCACATCGAGGAGTTGATCGCCGCGCAGTTCCATACGGTCGCCGCGGCGGCGGAGGGGTGTGATGCGCTGGTGGCGGCGGGCGTGCTGCCGGCCGCGGCCGGCGCGCGGTCGGCAGTCGAAAAGCTGGGCATCCATTACGTGTACGCGAGTTATCAGCCGACGGACCTGCCGTCACCGCACCATTCGCCGCCGTCGTTCTGGAGCCGGCCACTGCCAACGGTTGGGATCGACAACCGGGTGCTCTGGGACCTGGATGCCCAAAACGTGAACGCGCTTTTCGGTGTGACGCTCAACGGCCACCGAGCGTCGATCGGCCTGCCGCCGGTCCACCACGTCCGTGAACACGCCTTCACCAATCGCCCGTGGCTGGCGGCGGACCCGACCCTGGGCCCATGGCCGCAGCCGGCGGACCTCGATGTCGTCCAAACCGGCGCTTGGCTGCTGCGGGACACACGCCCACTCCCCGCCGAGTTGGTGGAGTTCCTGGGCGCCGGCACGCCGCCGGTGTACGTGGGCTTCGGCAGCATGCCCGTGCGCGCGCGTGAGAACGTCGCCCAGGTGGCTATCGAGGCGATCCGGGCGCACGGCCGCCGCGCGCTGCTCGCCCACGGCTGGGCCGACCTGGCCCCGATCGACGACGAGGACGACTGCTTCGCCGTCGGCGAGGTCAACCAGCAATCGCTGTTTCCGCGGGTGGCCGCCGTCGTGCACCACGGCGGCGCGGGCACGACGGCGACGGCCGCCCGGGCCGGGGTGCCTCAGGTGGTGGTACCCCAGGGGGCCGACCAGCTGTACTGGGCCGGCCGGGTCGGCCAGCTGGGCATCGGCACCCCGCACGTCGGTGTCGCCCCGACCGCCGAATCCCTCTCGGCCGCTCTCACGACGACCCTGGCGCCCGAGACGCGCGCGCGGGTGAGCGCCGTGGCGGGCGCAATCCGCACCGACGGGGCGTCGGTGGCCGCGGCGTTGCTGCTCGAGTCGATCAGCCGGGAAGGCGCCGCGACCCTAACGGGGTAGCGCCGAACCGAAGAGCTCCGTCATCGCCGCCCAGTGCCGCTCGTCGGCCGCGGTGTCGTAGGGCGGGTTGTCCGGCACCGCGAATCCGTGGGCCGCCGAGTACCACTCGATGGTGTGCGCGACACCGGCCGCCGTCAGCGCCTTCTCGAGTTGTTCGGCGTGATCGGCCGTGAAGGACGCGTCGTTTTCGGCGCCGCCCACATACACCGTGGCGGTCATCCGGTCGGCCAGCAGGTGCGGGCTGTCCGCGCCGTCGGTCACCAGCCCGCCGCCGTGGAAGGACGCCGCGGCGGCGACCCGGTCCGGAAGGCGGCCGGCCACCACCACAGAGGTCCGCCCGCCCATGCAATAGCCGCACACGCCGAATCGCTGCCCCGACACCTCGGGGCGGGCGGCCAGGTAGTCGAAGAAGGCGCCGGCGTCGCCGGCCATCTTGTCCGGCGTGATGCCGCCGATCATGGAGAACAGGCGCTTGCGTTCCTGCTCGTCGCCGAAGACGGTGGCCATGTCGAACGGCGCCCAGTCGCCGCTGCGGTAGTACACATCGGGAAGCAGCACCGCATAACCGAATCCGGCCAGCTTGGCGGCCATCTGGTCGAAGGTGTCACGCACCCCGCCGGCATCGCAGTACATGATGACGCCAGGCCAGGGGCCGGGCCCTTCGGGGGTGAACAGGCGGACGGGGCAGGAGCCGTCGGGAGTGGTGACGCTGTCTGTGATTTTCGGCATGGCCTCCGTTGTACTCCCCCCGGCCCGACGTAAATTAATCGGCGCCGACCCGCCGCGCCCGGCTTCGCCGCGCTCGCGATCGCCGCTAAGCTGACCGCGTGCCGATCCCGACGCCCTACGAGGACCTCTTGCGCCTGGTGCTCGAGCGGGGCGCGGCCAAATCCGACCGCACCGGCACCGGAACCCGAAGCCTGTTCGGCCAGCAGTTGCGCTATGACCTGTCGACCGGCTTCCCGCTGCTGACCACCAAGAAGGTGCACTTCAAGTCGGTGGTCTACGAGCTGCTGTGGTTCTTACGCGGGGACTCCAACGTCGCCTGGCTGCACGAGCACGGGGTCACCATTTGGGACGAATGGGCAAGCAGCACAGGCGATCTCGGGCCGATTTACGGCGTGCAGTGGCGATCTTGGCCGACGCCGACGGGTGAGCACATCGACCAGATCAGCGCCGCACTGGATTTGCTGCGCACCGACCCGAACTCGCGGCGCATCATCGTGTCGGCTTGGAACGTCGGCGACATCCCGCAGATGGCGCTGCCACCGTGCCACGCGTTCTTCCAGTTCTACATGGCCGACGGGCGGCTGAGCTGCCAGCTTTATCAGCGCAGCGCCGACCTGTTCTTGGGTGTGCCGTTCAACATCGCCAGTTACGCGCTGCTCACCCACATGATGGCCGCCCAGGCCGGTCTTGGGGTCGGCGAGTTCGTCTGGACGGGCGGCGACTGCCACATCTACGACAACCACGTCGAACAGGTGCGTCTCCAGCTCGGCCGCCAACCGCGGCCGTATCCGGAACTCTTTCTGGCCCACAGGGATTCGATCTTCGACTACACCTACGATGATGTCGTCGTGAAAAACTACGACCCACACCCGGCGATCAAAGCTCCCGTCGCTGTATGACGTGCGCATGACGGAGGTGGGCCTGGTGTGGGCTCAGTCGACGTCCGGTGTCATCGGCCGGGGCGGTGACATCCCGTGGCGGGTGCCCGAAGATTTGGCCCGCTTCAAACGGGTGACCATGGGGCACGCGGTGGTGATGGGCCGGCGAACCTGGGAGTCGTTGCCGGCTCCGGTCCGGCCGCTGCCCGGCCGCCGAAATGTCGTGCTGTCCCGGCAGACTGACTACAAGGCCGTTGGAGCTGAGGTGCTCGGTTCGCTCGAACAGGCGTTGACCATTTTCGAGGCCGAGCCACAGATGTGGGTGATCGGCGGCGAGCAGGTCTACCTGCTCGCGCTGCCGCTGGCCACCCGCTGCGAGGTCACCGAGGTCGAAATCGACCTGCCGCGCGACGACGGCGACGCGGTGGCTCCGGTCCTCGACGAGGCGTGGCTGGGCGTGACGGGGGAGTGGCAGGTCAGCCGCACGGGGCTGCGGTACCGGTTCCACACGTACAGTCGGCAGTGAACGCGGTCGTTCCAGGGCCGACGGCCTGACCTGACATACTCGGTACCCGGGGGTCGGTCGCACGGGTCCATCAAGCGTTTCCAGAAGGGGGAATTGGCAGTGATAACCGAACCCGCGAAGACGTTCTCTCGTGTGTTCAGGGGCTACCAGCCGGCTGCGGTTGACGCTTCCATCGAGGCTCTGACCGCCAAGCAGCAGTTGCTGCTCAACGACGTCAAGAGCCTAGAGGCGCGGCTGACGCAATCCGGCGACGAAGCAGCCGCGCTGCGGAAGGAGGTCGCCGTCCTCACCGACACCTCACCCTCGCCCCACGCGGTGCAACTGCGGATGGCGAAGATGCTGCGGCGCGCGGTCGACGAGGTTTCCCAGATGCAGGCCGAGGCGCGGGCCGAGGCGGAGGCGCTGATCGCGTCGGTTGAGGCCGAGGCCGAGGCCACGCGGCGAGAGCACGAAGAGCAGTTGGCGGACATGGCCACGCAGCGAAAAGCCCTCGAAGCCGATTACGACGAAACGAAGAAAAAGCTCGACGCCGAACTTGCCGGCATGCGCGCTGAAACCCAATCGGCGATTGATGAGGCGTGGCGGGACGCCCGGCGGGAGTCCGATCATTATCGCGACCAGGCCCGACGGGCGGCGGATGAGGCGAGTCAGCAGCGAATCAAGGTCCTGGAGCAACTCGCGCGGGTATATCGCGACCTGGAAACCGTTCCGGTCGCTCTCGAGGCGGCATACCAAGAGCAAAAGGATTCGCCGGAGGGGAGCGTCGTGGTGCCGCTGGATGACAGAGTCAGCACGGGGTGAGCCCACTGGGACTCACTAGCAGCCTCGCCGCGGAGGGCGGCCGAAAAGACCGGTATTCTCGGCGCCGTGGCGATGCGGAATCCTACGCTGACCGCCGCCCAGGCTCGGCGCTTAGCCGTTGCGGCACAAGGGTTTAGCGAGCCGCGGCCCGGCGGCCCGATCACCCGCGCGCATCTGAGGCGCTTGATTTCGAGAATTCAAGTGCTGCAACTGGATTCGGTGTCAGTTGCGGTGCGCGCCCACTACGCGCCGGTGTTCAGCCGGCTAGGCCCCTACGACCGGGACGTGCTCGACCGCGCGGCCTGGGGCCCGCGCTCGGCGCGGCTGCTGGCCGAATACTGGGCGCACGAAGCCGCGCTGATGGCCGTCGACGACTGGCCGCTGCTGCGCTGGCGGATGCGCCAGTACCGGCACGGTCGCTGGGGCACCCACATCGTGAAGGCCAACCCACAGCTCGCCGAGGGCATCGTCGCCGCCGTCGCCGAGCTCGGGCCCAGCACCGCCGGGCAGATCGAGGCGCACCTGGCCGCCGAGCCGCGCCGTAAAAAGGGCACCTGGTGGAGTCGCAGCGACACCAAGTGGGTCGCCGAGGCGCTGTTCGCCTCCGGCGTGCTCACCACGGCCACCCGGGTGGGCTTCGCCCGGCACTACGACCTGGTCGAGCGGGTGCTGCCGGCGAGCGTGCTGGCCCGCACGGTCGACGACGACGAGGCCGTCCGCGAGCTCACGCTGCGGGCCGCCACCGCGCTGGGCGTGGGCACCGAGGCCGACATCCGCGACTACTTCCGGCTTTCGGCCCAACAGGTCAAGCCCGCGATCGCCGACCTGCTGGCCGCCGGTGAGATCGAGCGCGTCGACGTCGACGGCTGGTCCGCGCCGGCCTACCTGCGGGCGGGCCGGACGGTGCCGCGCACCGACCGCGGCACCGCGCTGTTGTGCCCGTTCGACCCGTTGATCTTCTTCCGGCCCCGAGTCGCGCGGCTGTTCGGCTTTCACTACCGCATCGAGATCTACACCCCGGCCGCCAAACGCCAATACGGCTACTACGTGTGGCCGCTGCTGATGGATGGCCGGCTGGTCGCGCGGGTCGACCTCAAGGCCGACCGGGCCACCAACTCGCTGCGCGTGGTGGGCGCGTTCGGTGAACCCGACATGTCGAGGGCCTTAGTCGCCGCGGCACTCGTCGGCGAACTGGAGTCCATGGCGTCGTGGCTGGGCCTGGGCGGGTTCAGCGTCTCCAGCCGGGGCGATCTGGCCGGGGAGCTACGCGCGGCCGCAAAGCGGGCCGGCTGATGGCCCCAGGGAAGATGGAGCCGACCAAAGAGCTCAAAGCCACGCTCTGGAAGGCCGCGAACAAGCTGCGCGGGTCTTTGTCGGCCAGTCAGTACAAGGACGTGATCCTGGGGCTGGTGTTCCTGAAGCACGTCGCCGATTCGCGCTGGAAGTTCTTGGCGGACAACGCAAAATCTGCCGACATCGGCCGGCTCGTCGACGACGCGATGGGCGCCGTGATGACGGCCAATCCCGCGCTGGCCGGAACGCTGCCGAAGCTGTACGAAAGCCTCGACCAGCGCCGGCTCGGTGAGCTGATAGACCTGCTCGACGGCGCGCGACTCAGCCGGGAGGGCAGCCATCGCGCGCGGGACCTGATGGGCGAGGTGTACGAGTACTTCCTGGGCAATTTCGCTCGCGCGGAGGGAAGGCGTGGCGGTGAATTCTTCACCCCGCCCAGCGTCGTGCGGGTGATCGTGGAGGTCCTCGAACCGTCGGGCGGGCGGGTGTACGACCCGTGCTGCGGCTCGGGCGGAATGTTCGTCCAGACCGAACAGTTCATCGCCGAGCACGACGGCGATCCCGCGAAAGTCACGATCTACGGCCAGGAGAGCGTCGAGCAGACCTGGCGGATGGCGAAGATGAACCTCGCCGTCCACGGCGTCGACGCCGCGGGCCTGGGGACTCGGTGGGGCGACACGTTCGTCCGCGACCAGCACGCCGGCGTGCAGATGGACTATGTGATGGCCAATCCGCCCTTCAACATCAAAGATTGGGCCCGCGATGAACGAGACCCGCGCTGGCGCTTCGGCGTTCCGCCCGCCGGCAACGCGAACTTCGCCTGGATTCAGCACATCCTGTCCAAGCTGGCCCCAGGCGGGAAGGCCGGCGTGGTGATGGCCAACGGCTCGATGTCCTCGAACGCGGGCGGGGAAGGCGACATCCGGGCGCGGATCGTGGACGCGGACCTGGTGTCATGCATGGTCGCGCTGCCGGCACAGCTGTTCCGCAGCACGTCGATTCCGGTGTGCCTGTGGTTCTTCGCGACGGACAAAGCCAATCGGTCGGGCCAGGTGCTGTTCATCGACGCCCGCGGGTTCGGCCACCTGGTGGATCGCGCGGAGCGCGCGCTGACCAACGAGGAGGCCGTTCGCATCGGCGACACCTACCACGCGTGGGTCGGATCGGGGTCGGCCGCCAAAGGCCTGACGTACCAAGACGTTCCGGGATTCTGCAAATCCGCGTCGCTGGACGACATCAGAGCCGCCGGCTACGCGCTGACGCCGGGTCGCTATGTGGGCGCGCCGACCGCCGAGGACGACGGGGAGCCGGTCGACGAGAAGGTCGCCCGGTTGACCCACGACCTGCTGGCGGCGCTGGACGAATCTGCGCGATTGGACGAGGTCGTGCGCGAACAGGTGGAGCGGCTGCGGTGAAGGTCAGGCTGGGCGACCATCTCGACTTCAGCAACGGAACGAGCTTGCCGGGACGAACGTCGAACGGGCGCTATCGTGTCTACGGCGCCAACGGGGCCATCGGTTTTGCGGCGCAGCACAACGCGACCGGCCCCCTGATCGTCCTCGGGCGCGTCGGATCGCATTGCGGCAGCTTGCGGTACTGCGATTCCGACGTCTGGGTGACCGACAACGCGCTGGTATGCCGGGCCAGGGACCCGCGGGAGACGCGGTACTGGTATTACGCGCTGCACACCTGCGGGCTCAACGAACACCGGGCCGGATCGGGACAGCCCCTGCTCAACCAGAGGATTCTCCGAGACGTTTCGGTCTCGACCGTCGCCGCGCCGCAACGGCGGCCGATCGCCGAGCTGCTCGGCGCCGTCGATGACAAAATAGCCGCCAACGAGCGCGTGATCGCCGCCGCCGAGAGTTTGATGGTCGCCAGCGCGGGGTCGGTCACCGACTACGTGCCGCTGTCCGACCTGGCCGTCCAGTCGACGGAATTCCTCAGCCCTCGCGAGTTCGATGACATGGTCGCGCACTTCAGCCTCCCGGCGTTCGACGACGGCGCGAAACCCCGGCTCGTCGCCGCCGCATCCGTGAAGAGCGGCAAGTTCGTCCTGTCGGAGCCGTGCGTGTTGTTCGCGAAGCTGAATCCCCGGATTCCGCGAATCTGGAACGTGGCGAGCCCGCCATCACAGATGGCATTGGCCAGCACGGAGTTCGTCGTGCTGAGGCCGATCGACGTCGATACGTCGGCACTGTGGTCGGCGCTATGCCAACCCGATGTCACGGAAACGCTGCGGCGGCAGGCCGCCGGGACCTCGGGGAGTCACCAGCGCATTCAGCCGCGCGACCTGCTCGAGGTTCGGGTCCGCGATGTCCGGCGGTTGGCGCCCGCGGCGGCGCGGACGATCACCAATCTCGGTACGCTGTGCCACGCGCGCCGCGCCGAATGCGTGAGCTTGTCCGCCTTCCGCGACGCCCTGCTTCCGCTGCTGATGTCGGGCAAGGTCCGCGTCTACGCGCCCTAGCAGACTCGGGTCGGCGGGGATCGATAAGGTGAGCGCCGTGGCCGAGACCGCGCCGCTGCGCGTACAACTGATCGCCAAGACGGAGTTCCTGCCGCCGCCGGACGTGCCTTGGGCGACCGACGCCGACGGTGGATCGGCGCTCACCGAGTTCGCCGGCCGGGCCTGCTATCAGAGCTGGTCGAAGCCCAACCGCAAAACGGCGACCAACGCCGGCTACATCAAGCACATCATCGACGTCGGGCACTTTTCGGTGCTCGAGCACGCGAGTGTCTCGTTCTACATCACCGGCATCTCGCGGTCGTGCACGCATGAGCTGATCCGGCACCGGCACTTCTCGTACTCGCAGCTGTCGCAACGCTTTGTGCCGGAGGGGGACTCGCGGGTCGTCATCCCGCCGGGTATGGACGACGACCCGGAACTGCAGCGGATCCTGACCGCGGCCGCCGACGCCAGCCGCGCCACGTACACCGAGCTGCTGGCCAAACTGGAAGCCAAGTTCATGGCGGGCGAGCCCGCCGAAAAACTGGGCGTCCTCCGGCGCAAGCAGGCGCGCCAGGCCGCCCGGGCGGTGCTGCCCAACGCCACCGAAACCCGCATCGTCGTGACTGGGAACTACCGGGCGTGGCGGCACTTCATCGCGATGCGGGCCAGCGAGCACGCCGACGTGGAAATCCGGCGCCTGGCCATTGAATGCCTGCGCCGGCTCGTCGACGTGGCACCCGCGGTGTTCGCCGACTTCGAGGTCTCCACCCTGGCCGACGGCACCGAGGTCGCGACCAGTCCGCTGGCCACCGAAGCGTGATCGGCAATCCCCATTTGTCACTGCAGTCACCCGCCGCTTCCCTGCCTGTGGCTTTGTGCCCGCCTGACAGCGACAAAGATCGGTGGCGGCTGCAATTTATGACCGAGGCGTTGTCGCTATTAGACGGGCACTTTGGTCATGCCTCGGCTTGCCGTGACTCGTGAGGCTGCTGAGACTGCTGGCTGCCGCCCCACGACGCGCAACGCGCGCCCGCGCGGCTGCTAAATGCCCTTGGCGGCGCCAGGTAACCTGAACACCGTGAGCACCGTCGGATTCGACGTCCCCGCACGGTTGGGAACCCTGCTGACCGCGATGGTGACACCCTTCGCCGCCGATGGCTCCCTGGACACCGCCGCCGCAGCGCAATTGGCAAACCACCTGGTGGACGCCGGATGCGACGGCCTGGTGGTCTCCGGGACCACCGGCGAGTCGCCGACCACCACCGACGACGAGAAGCTCGAGCTGCTGCGCGTCGTGTTGGAGGCGGTCGGTGACCGGGCCCGCGTCGTCGCTGGCGCGGGCACCTATGACACGGCCCACAGCGTCCGGCTGGCCAAGGCGTGCGCCGCCGAGGGCGCGCACGGGCTCCTGGTGGTCACCCCGTACTACTCGAAGCCGCCGCAGAGCGGGCTGATCGCGCACTTCACCGCCGTCGCCGACGCGACCGATCTACCGGTGCTGCTCTACGACATCCCGCCACGTTCGGTGATACCGATCCTGTCCGAGACCATCCACGCGCTGGCCGCGCACCCGAACATCGTCGGAATCAAAGACGCCAAGGGTGATCTGCACGGCGGTGGCCAGATCATGGCCGAAACGGGGCTGGCCTACTACTCCGGCGACGATGCGCTGAACCTGCCCTGGCTGGCGATGGGTGCCACCGGCTTCATCAGCGTGATATCTCATCTGGCGGCGGGCCAGCTACGAGAGTTGTTGTCCGCCTTCGGTTCCGGAGACGTCACCACCGCCCGGAAGATCAACGTCGCGGTCGCCCCGCTGTGCAACGCGATGGCCCGCCTCGGTGGGGTGACCATGTCGAAGGCGGGCCTGCGCCTGCAGGGCATCGACGTCGGCGATCCACGCCTGCCGCAGATGGCGGCAACGCCCGAGCAGACCGAGGCGTTGGCTGCCGACATGCGCGCGGCCTCGGTGCTCAGGTGAGTGTGGGGGCGGATCGCAGGTGAACGAAGACCTCGCCCCACCGGGCCCGCTGGCTCCGGGGGGGTTGCGGGTCACCGCACTGGGTGGCATCAACGAAATCGGCCGCAACATGACGGTTTTCGAGCACCTGGGCCGCCTGCTGATCATCGACTGCGGGGTGATGTTCCCCACCCACGACGAGCCCGGCGTCGACCTGATCCTGCCGGACCTGCGCCACATCGAGGACCGGCTCGACGACATCGACGCGCTGGTGCTGACCCACGCGCACGAGGACCACATCGGGGCGATTCCATTCCTGCTCAAGCTGCGCCCCGACATCCCGGTCGTCGGTTCGAAGTTCACCTTGGCGCTGGTCGCCGCCAAGTGTCGTGAGCACCGCATCAAGCCGGTCTTCGTGCAGGTCGCCGAGGGGCGGCGCAGCACGCACGGCGTGTTCGCGTGCCAATACTTCGCCGTCAACCACTCCATCCCGGACGCACTGGCCATCGCGGTCCACACCGGTGCCGGAACCGTTTTGCACACCGGCGACATCAAGCTCGATCAGCTTCCGCTCGACGGCCGGCCCACCGATCTGCCCGGCATGTCCCGGCTGGGCGACGCGGGCGTGGACCTGTTCCTGTGCGACTCGACCAATTCCGAGATCCCTGGTGTCGGGCCCTCGGAAAGCGAGGTCGGCCCGACGTTGCACCGGCTGATCCGGGGCGCCGACGGCCGCGTCATCGTGGCGTGCTTCGCCTCCAACGTGGACCGGGTGCAGCAAATCATCGATGCGGCAGTGGCATTGGGCCGGCGGGTGTCGTTCGTCGGACGATCGATGGTGCGCAACATGGGCATCGCTCGGGAACTGGGTTTCCTGCGAGTGGACGATTCCGACCTCATCGACATCTCCGCCGCCGAGATGATGGCGCCCGAACGGGTGGTGCTGATCACCACCGGAACCCAGGGCGAGCCGATGTCGGCGCTTTCCCGGATGTCGCGCGGTGAGCACCGCAGCATCACGCTGACGTCGGAGGATCTGGTGATCCTGTCGTCGTCGCTGATACCCGGCAACGAGGAAGCGGTGTATGGGGTCATCGACTCGCTGGCCAAGATCGGCGCGCGTGTCGTCACCAACCAGCAAGTGCGCGTTCACGTTTCCGGTCACGCCTACGGGGGGGAGTTGCTGTTCCTCTATAACGGGGTGCGGCCGCGCAACGTGATGCCGGTGCACGGCACCTGGCGGATGCTGCGTGCCAACGCCAAGCTGGCGGCCCGCGCCGGGGTGCCCGAGGAGTCAATCCTGTTGGCGGAGAACGGCGTCAGCGTCGACCTGGTCGTCGGTAAAGCCTCCATCGCCGGAGCGGTGCCGGTCGGCAAGATGTTCGTCGACGGGCTCATCACGGGCGACGTCGGCGATATCACCCTGGGCGAACGGCTCATCCTGTCGTCGGGCTTCGTCGCGGTGATCGTGGTGGTGAAGCGCGGCACCGGACGTCCGGCGGCTGTGCCACAACTGCTTTCGCGCGGGTTCTCCGAAGACCCCAAGGCGCTCGAGCCCGCCGTGCGCAAGGTCGAGGCGGAGCTGGAGCAACTGGCCGCCGCCAACGTGACCGATCCAGTCCGGATCGCCCAGGGCGTGCGCCGCACGGTCGGCAAGTGGGTCGGCGAAACCTATCGCCGGCAGCCGATGATCGTGCCCACGGTCTTGGAGGTTTGAGTCGGCCGCTAAACCTTCTCCGCGTACGCCGACCATTCCAGCCCTGAGGCCGCGAGTTTCCGGTCGGCGGGCCGCACGTAGCGCCGCACGAGGTCATCGGGGCCGGCCTGCTCCACCAGCCGCCAGCCGTAATCGCCGATGAATTCGGCGACCTCGTCGGGCTCCAAGCCGAAGCGCCATAGCTGGTGGCGCTGGCGGACGTTGCGATACAGCGTCCGGGTGCCGTACCGATTGCTGCCATCGATGAAGTCCCTGCGGACGTAGGTGAAAACGAACCTGCTGCCCGGCGCGGCCGCGCGCAGTCCCTCGAGCGTTCGCCGGACACCCTCTTCGGTGAGGTATTGGGTCACGCCTTCGCAGACGAAGAAAGCCCGGTAATCGGTGCGATAGCCGTGCTCTGCCAGCGAGGTGAGCAGGTCGTCGCGTTCGAAGTCCAGCGCCACCAACCGAACCGACAGCGGCGGCTCACCGAGCACCCGGCGCACCGTCTTGGCCTTCATGGCGATGTTGACCGGCAGGTCCACCTCGAAGACCGGGATCCGGACTCGCCGAGTCAGCCGGTAGGGGAGCGTGTCCAGTCCGGCACCGAGGATCACAACCGCCTCGATGTCGTCGAGTGCCTCGTTGAGCTTTTCGTCGATGAAGCGCTTGCGGCAGGCCAGGTTTGCCCACAGCCCGGCGCCGGTGAACTCCGATCCCCGGACCATGAGGCGGCGGGCCGGGCCCCAGCGCGTCGCGCCCACCAGCAATCGCAGCGGGGCGGGCAGAAACAGTTCCGCGAGGTCGTCGTCGACCAGGCGGCGCCCGGGTGGCTCGTTGTGCTCGATGGCCGCCAACACCATTGGACCGAAGGCGGTCTGCGCCACGGGATTTCGCACCATGGGCTACTTCTTGTTCAAGTAGCCCGCATCGACCGGCAACGCGACGCCGGTGATGTAGCGAGCCTGGTCGGACACCAGCCACGCCACCGCGTTGGCGATGTCTTCGGGTTGCATCACCTCCACCGGGAGCGCGTTGCCCATGTCCCGCGGTGTATCGGATTGAGCGACCAGATCGGCGAGCCATTGCCGGGTGAACTCGTTGTTGATCATCGGGGTATCGACACCAGACGGGTGGATCGAATTGACCCGAATACTTTGTGGCGCAAGTAGATTGGCATACACCCGCATCAACCCTACCAGCCCGTGTTTGGCGGCGGCGTAGCCGACCGAGCCGGCATCTGCGCTGGCGATGCCGGCCAGTCCCGCGGCCGAACTGGTCAGCACGATCGATCCGCCGGTGCCCTGCTTGACCATGGTCGGTATCGCGACCTTGATGGTGTTGTAGACGCCGGTGAGGTTGACGTCGATCACGTCGCGCCAGCCGTCGTCGCCGGATTGCATGGGGGCGATGCCGGCGTTGGCCACCACGATGTCGAGCCGGCCGAACTCGTCAAGGCCCGCCTGCAGCGCGGTGGACAGCGATGCGCGATCCCGCACGTCGCCCTGTTTGGCCACGATGCGGGAGCCGGTGTCCTCGACGAGCTTGACGGTGGCCGCCAGCTCGTCGGGGGTGGCCAGTGGATAGCGGACGCTGGCGATCTGCTCACACAGGTCGACCGCGATCACGCTCGCGCCGTCGGCGGCCAGCCGAACCGCGTGTGCGCGGCCCTGACCGCGCGCGGCGCCGGTGATGAGCGCAACTTTTCCTTTAAGTGGCCGCTCCGTCACTGCCGCAGCTGCCCCTTGTCGGGGTCGCCCGCCGGCACCGGCTGCAGCATCTTGATGTCCGGTGCGCCTGCCAGGTGCTCGCCGGCCGCGCTGAACATCTTGGTGATCGCCGGCGCGGTGCTGTGGGCCTTGAGTGCCTCGGGGTCGGCCCATTGCTCGACGAAGACGAAGGTCTCTCCGGATTGGTGCAGCGAATACAGCTGGCAGCCGGGCTCGTCGTGCACTTCCCCCACCGCGCTGGTGAGGATGTCGCGGACGGTGTCGACCGATTCGGGTTTGACGGTCATGGTGGCGACGACGACGACGGGCATGCTAGGGCCTCCTGGGCGCTCCGGGGGTGGGTGACGGCATGGCTTTGCTTACCGGTATCACCGGTTGTCCACCCTACTCACGGATCGCTCCGCCACATCCCCACCGGCCGCGGTTACCAGTGTGGCGGGTGGTGTAGATGAGGCATTTGCGACTACGCTTGCCCTCATGCCTAGTAAGACCGCTGCTCGCTCCGGAACCCGAAAGAGCAGGTCAAAGGCCACTTCGCGAGCCGGCGGGTCCCGAATTGCGCGATCAGCGGCGTCTCGGAAGAGGGTGAGCAGGCCCGCCAAACGCCGCAACAGGTCGCTGCTGGTCGCCACCGGGCTGACCTGCGGCCGGGCCATGCGCGCCACCTGGCTGATGGCCGCACGGGGCACCGGCGGCGCGGCCCGCTCCATCGGGCGCGCCCGGGACATCGAGCCCGGGCACCGCCGCGACGGGATCGCGCTGGTTCTGCTCGGCCTTTCCGTCGTAGTCGCCGCGAGCTCGTGGTTCGACGCCGCCCGGCCGGTCGGCGCATGGGTCGACACGCTGTTGCGGACCTTCATCGGCTCGGGTGTCCTGGCGCTCCCGGTCGTCATGGCCGCCGCGGCGGTGACGCTGATGCGGACCCCGCCCAATCCCGACGCGCGGCCCCGGCTGATCCTGGGCGCGACCCTGATCGCTCTTTCGGCCCTCGGCCTGCGTCACCTGTGGTCGGGTTCGCCCGAAGCGCCCGAATTACGGCGCCGCGCGGCGGGATTCATCGGCTTTGCCATCGGCGGACCGCTTTCGGACGGGCTGACGCCCTGGATCGCGGCACCGCTGTTGTTCATGGCGTTCATGTTCGGGCTGCTGTTGCTGACCGGGACCACGATCCGTGAGGTGCCCGACGCGGTGCGTGCCATGTTCGGCACCCGGCCGTTTCAGCGTGATTACGGCTACGGCTACGGCGACTACGGCGACGAGTTCGCCGATGACGCGCAGCGCGGCGCACGCGAAGACTTTTCCGACGGTTACTACGATGACGCATCGTTCAGCCCCGACAACGAGCCCCACGCGTGGCCCACGGCCGGTTCCGCCCAGGCGCCGCTCGAGGACGACATTCCCACCGTCCCGGAACCCGCGGTCGCCCGTAGCCGGCGCCGCGGCCGCAAGCAAAACGCCCGGCCGCTGGACCGCGTGGTGGAGGGCCCCTACACCCTGCCGTCGCTGAGCCTGCTGGTCGCCGGCGACCCGCCCAAGAAACGCAGTGCCGCCAACAACCTCATGGCCGACGCCATCAGCGAGGTGCTCAACCAGTTCAAGGTCGACGCGGCCGTCACCGGCTGCACCCGCGGGCCGACCGTCACCCGCTACGAGGTGGAGCTGGGACCCGGCGTCAAGGTGGAGAAGATCACCGCGTTGCAGCGCAACATCGCCTACGCGGTGGCCACCGAGAGCGTCCGCATGCTGGCCCCGATCCCCGGCAAGTCGGCCGTCGGCATCGAGGTGCCCAACACCGACCGGGAGATGGTGCGGCTGGCCGACGTGCTCACCGCGCCGTCGACCCGCCGCGACCACCACCCGCTGGTGATCGGGCTGGGCAAGGACATCGAGGGGGATTTCATCTCGGCCAACCTGGCCAAGATGCCGCACCTGCTGGTCGCCGGCTCCACCGGATCCGGGAAGTCGAGCTTCGTCAACTCCATGCTCGTTTCGTTGCTGACGCGGGCCACGCCGGAAGAGGTCAGGATGATCCTGATCGACCCGAAGATGGTGGAACTGACGCCGTATGAAGGCATTCCGCACCTGATCACGCCGATCATCACCCAGCCGAAGAAGGCGGCGGCCGCGCTGGCGTGGCTGGTCGAGGAGATGGAGCAGCGCTACCAGGACATGCAGGCGTCGCGGGTGCGCCACATCGACGACTTCAACGAGAAGGTGCGAACCGGTGCGATCACCGCGCCGCTGGGCAGCCAGCGCGAATACCGGCCCTACCCGTACGTCGTGGCGATCGTCGACGAGCTGGCCGACCTGATGATGACCGCGCCGCGCGACGTCGAGGACGCCATCGTGCGGATCACCCAGAAGGCCCGCGCCGCGGGCATCCACCTGGTGCTGGCCACCCAGCGCCCGTCGGTGGACGTGGTCACCGGGCTCATCAAGACCAACGTGCCGGCCCGGCTGTCGTTTGCGACGTCGTCGCTCACCGACAGCCGGGTGATCCTGGACCAGCCGGGCGCGGAGAAGTTGATCGGGATGGGGGACGGCCTGTTCCTGCCGATGGGCGCCAGCAAACCCCTGCGGCTCCAAGGCGCGTACATCACCGACGAGGAGATCCACGCCGTCGTCAACGCCTGCAAAGACCAGGCCGAACCCGAATACACCGAGGGCGTTACCACCGCCAAGCCCACCAGCGAACGCACCGACGTCGACCCCGACATCGGCGACGACATGGACCTGTTCCTGCAGGCCGTCGAGCTGGTGGTGTCCAGCCAGTTCGGCTCCACCTCGATGCTGCAGCGCAAGCTGCGCGTCGGCTTCGCCAAGGCCGGCCGGTTGATGGACCTGATGGAAACCCGCGGCATCGTCGGCCCCAGCGAGGGATCCAAGGCGCGCGAGGTGCTGGTCAAGCCCGACGAGCTGGCGGCGACGTTGTCCGCCATCCGGGGTCTGGACGGTTCCGGCAGCGAGCCCGACGGGGGTTAACGCCGAACGTGCACCTGTTGCGAAAAACCGCCCTCGAATTCGCCGCCACTGCACGTTCGGCGAATCACAGCACCAGCAGCATCCGGGAGTTGCCCAGGATGTTGGGCTTGACGTAGCTCAGATCCAGGAATTCGGCGACACCGATGTCGTAGGAGCGGCACATCTCGTCGTAGACCTCGGCGGTGACCGGCGTGCCCTCGATCTCGGTGAACCCGTGCCTGCCGAAGAACTCGGTCTCGAAGGTCAACACGAACAGCCGCTGCAACTGCAGCTCGCGGGCGACCTCCAACAGCCGGTTGACGATCGCGTGGCCGATGCCGTGGCCGGTCATCGCCCGGTCGACAGCGACGGTGCGGATCTCGCCGAGGTCGGACCACAACACGTGTAGCGCCCCGCAACCGACCACCTTGCCCTCGTATTCGGCCACCCAGAATTCCTGGACGGCCTCGTAGAGGGTCACGAGGTTCTTCTCCAGCAGGATGCGTCCCGCATACGTGTCGACGAGGTGTTTGATCGCGGGGACGTCGGATGTTCGCGCACGCCGGACCGCTGGCCGGTGGTCCGGTGAGCTTTCGGTCACGGGTAACAGTATCGGCAACGGGGATGGGCGCGCTGGTCAACCGTTATTCTGTTGCCGTGTCGGGGCAGCCTCAAATGGGTCCGATGGCGGGCCGTGCCCGCATCGCCAACCTCGCCAACATCCTGACCCTCTTGCGGCTGGTGCTGGTCCCCGTTTTCCTGCTCGCGCTGTTCACCGGGGACGGCCACCAAATCGTCGGCCGCATTGTCGCTTTCGTGATTTTTGCCGTTGCCTGTCTCACCGACCGGTTCGACGGTCTGCTGGCCCGGCATTACGGGATGGCGACGGAATTCGGCGCGTTCGTCGATCCGATCGCGGACAAGGCCCTGATCGGATCGGCGCTGATCGGCCTGTCGATGCTGGGGGACCTGCCGTGGTGGGTCACGGTTGTGATCATGACCCGCGAGCTGGCGGTCACGCTGCTGCGGTTGGCGGTGATACGCCGCGGCGTCATTCCGGCGAGCTGGGGCGGCAAACTCAAGACCGTCGTCCAGGCGCTGGCGATCGGCCTGTTCCTGCTCCCGCTGTCGGGACCGTTCCTGGTGGTGGCATCCGTGCTGATGGGGGCCGCGATCGTGCTCACGGTGGTCACCGGTATCGACTATGTGGCCGGCACGATCAGGACCGTCCGGGCGGTTCGTCAAACGAGCGACTGAACGGGAAGCGGACTGGGAACCAGGCCACCGCCTTCGGCGTTGGGCTTAATGAGTGCCAGCTGAATCGGGGCTGTATACGTGCGGAGCAGGGCTGACTGGACGAAGGAGAGCAGGATGCCGCCATTGATGCGGGAGGTCATCGGTGACGTGTTGCGCGGGGCCCGGACGTCACAGGGCCGGACGCTGCGCGAGGTATCGGATTCGGCGCGGGTGAGCCTCGGGTATCTGTCCGAGGTGGAGCGCGGTCGCAAGGAGCCTTCCAGCGAGTTGCTGCACGCCATCTGCGATGCGCTGGACGTGCCGCTGTCGGAGGTCCTGACCGGCGCCGGAGAGCGGATGGCAAGCGAGGAACGCGCGGCTTACACTGCGCCAACCGGCGGGGTAGGCGCAACCACCATCGACGCCAGCACCAAGGTCGTCATTCCGCCGGTTGCGTCGCTGGCCGTGGCCTGAGCGCCGGACGATCGGATCCGGTGCCAGGGGTGGGGCGATCGGCGCCGACCCGATAAATTGAGCGATAGGGCGCTTGTCCGGCATACCGAGAACCGAGGGTGGAGCTGACTGATGGCCAATCCGTTCGTCAAAGCGTGGAAATACTTGATGGCGCTGTTCAACGCCAAAATTGACGAGCACGCCGACCCGAAGGTGCAGATCCAGCAGGCCATCGAGGAAGCGCAGCGCCAACACCAGGCGCTGACCCAGCAGGCGGCGCAGGTGATCGGCAACCAGCGCCAACTGGAGATGCGGCTCAACCGCCAGCTGGCCGACATCGAGAAGTTGCAGGTCAACGTGCGTCAGGCGCTGACGCTGGCCGACCAGGCCACCGGCGCGGGGGACACCGCCAAGGCCACCGAATACAACAACGCCGCCGAGGCATTCGCGGCCCAGCTGGTGACCGCCGAGCAGAGCGTCGAAGATCTCAAGACCCTGCACGACCAGGCCCTGAACGCCGCGGCCCAGGCCAAGAAGGCCGTCGAGCAGAACTCGATGGTGCTGCAGCAGAAGATCGCGGAGCGCACCAAGCTGCTCAGCCAGCTCGAGCAGGCCAAGATGCAGGAACAGGTCAGCGCGTCGCTGCGGTCGATGAGCGAGATCGCCGCTCCGGGCACCACCCCCAGCCTCGACGAGGTCCGCGAAAAGATCGAACGCCGGTACGCCAACGCGATCGGTTCGGCCGAGCTCGCCCAGGGTTCCGTGCAGGGCCGCATGCTCGAGGTCGAGCAGGCCGGTATTCAGATGGCCGGCCATTCCCGGCTGGAGCAGATCCGCGCGTCGATGCGTGGCGAAGCCCTGCCGGCGGGCGGGACGCCCGCCGCTCCCGGAGCAACTTCGACCACTCCCGCGCCCGCCGAGACCACCGGTGGCCAAGTCGCCGAGAAGCGCCTTGGTCAGTAACACGGCGGACGCCCCGCGATGGCGCTGAACGCGACTCAGGGCGGCCCGTGGCGCGCGCTGCTACAGCGCGGATTGGACACCGCCGCCGACCTCTCCGACTTGGTGGCCAAAAAGGTCAGCGCCGCCACGGATCCGCGCGCCAGGCTGCTGCGCCGCCGCCGCCGGGCGCTGCGTTGGGGCCTGATATGCAGTGCGGGCTGCCTGTTTTGGATTGTCGTGACGGGGGTGCTGGCGGCCTGGGGCTGGTTCGCGTTGCTGCTGGAGGTCACCGGCGCCGTCGCCGTCGTGCTGGCGATTCCGGCGACGCTGTTGCTGCTTCGCTACCGCTGGCTCCGGTCGGAGCCGCTGCCGGCGCAACGGCCCGCCAACACCCGTCGGCTGCCGCCGCCCGGTTCCGCCGCGCGGCCCGCGATGTACGCGCTGGGCGCCTCCGAACGCGGATTCTTCTCGCTGTTGGGCGTGATCGAGCGGGGCTCCATGCTGCCGACGGACGAAATCCGCGACTTGTCCGCAGCGGCCGGCAAGACGTCGGCGGCGATGGCGGCCACCGCCGCGGAGGTGGTGTCGATGGAGCGGGCGGCGCAGTATTCCGAATCGTCGCGGTCACACCTGGTGCCCACCATCAACGCATTCACCGCGCAGTTGAGCGCCGGCGTGCGTCAGTACAACGAAATGGTCACCGCCGCAGCGCAATTGGTGTCCTCGGCGAACGGCGACGCGGGGGCCGGGTTGGCGGCCGCGCAGCAGCGCTACCGCGCCGAGTTGGTCGGCGCTACCGACCGCCTGCTCGGTTGGGCGCAGGCGTTCGACGAACTCGGCGGGTTGCCCCGGCGCTAGAACGCTAGAACGAAGCCTTGAGCGAGGGGACTACCAGCGCCGCCAGGCCGCGCACCGTCGCCTTTAACATGTCGAAGAAGTCAAAGTAGTCCCGCCACAGCGTGATTCGCCCGTTGTGGACCTCGAACACTCCGCATACCCAGAACTGAAGCCGCAGCGGGCCGAAGATCAGCGCGTCGGTGCGTTCGGTGAGCACCGCGGCGCCGTCGGCGGCGATGCGGTGGATCTTCACCTCGACGGCGGCGCGGCCCTCCATCTGGCGAAACAGCTTGATCGCTCTGGCGCGGCCATGGATCGTCGGCAACCCGACGTTCTCGTAGACGAGGTTGTCGTCCAGTGCGGCTTCGGCGGTCTCGTAATCCACGTCCTGCAGGGCGTTCAGGAAACCCTCGACCGTGCGGGTGTTCGCGACGCCTGTCCCAGTCAGCTCGGTCATGGTGGTCAGCGTATTCGAAACGTGGCAGTGCGTGGCCGCCCAGCCCTGTGGCAGGGTAGGGCCGATGCGCGTCGCCGTGGTCGCCGGGCCGGATCCGGGGCACTCGTTCCCCGCGATCGCGCTGTGCCAACGCTTCGGCGAGGCGGGTGACGAGCCCACCCTGTTCACCGGGGTCGAATGGCTCGACGCCGCGCGCTTCACCGGCATTGACGCCGTCGAGCTCGACGGGCTCGCGGCGATAGACGACGATGTCGACGCCGGGGCGAGGATCCACCGGCGTGCCGCGCAGATGGCCGTGCTCAACGTGCCGGCGCTGCGCGACCTGGCGCCCGACCTAGTGGTATCCGACGTCATCACCGCGTGTGGCGGAATGGCCGCCGAGCTATTGGGAATCCCGTGGATCGAGCTCAACCCCCATCCTCTGTACCTGCCGTCGAAGGGGTTGCCGCCCATCGGCAGCGGACTGGCGCCGGGCACCGGCGTCCGCGGCCGGCTGCGCGATGCGACCATGCGGGCGCTGACGGGGCGGTCTTGGCGCGCCGGCATCAAGCAGCGCGGGGCCGTCCGGCTCGAGATCGGGCTGCCCGCCGTCGACCCGGGGCCACTGCGACGCCTCATCGCCACGCTGCCCGCGCTGGAGGTGCCGCGCCCGGACTGGCCGGAGAAGGCCGTCGTCGTGGGGCCGTTGCACTTCGAGCCGACCGATCGGGTGCTGCAAATCCCGCCCGGCTCCGGGCCGGTGGTGGTCATCGCGCCGTCGACCGCGTTGACGGGGACCACCGGCTTGGCCGAAGTCGCGCTGGAATGCCTGAGGCCCGGCGCCACGCTGCCGGCGGGGTCGCGCCTGGTGGTCTCGCGCCTGGGCGGCGCGGAGTTGACGCTGCCGCCGTATGCGGTGGCCGGTCGGGTGCACCAGTCGGAGTTGTTGACGCACGCCGACCTGGTGATCTGCGGCGGGGGTCACGGGATGGTGGCCAAGACGTTGCTGGCGGGGGTGCCGCTGGTCATGGTTCCCGGGGGCGGGGATCAGTGGGAGATGGCCAATCGGGTAGCGCGTCAGGGGAGTGGACGGCTGGTTCGGCCGCTGACCGCCGACGCGCTGGTGGCCGCCGCCGACGAGGTGCTGTCGTCGCCGGGCTACCGAAAGGCCGCGCAGGAGGCCGCTGCGAGCGTCGCCGGCGTCGCCGATCCGGTCCGGGTGTGCCACGAAGCGCTGGCGCTTGCGGGCTGATCGGCTGGGTATGTTGGCTGACGTGCGGCTGACGGAGTTCAACGAGCGGGTGGTCCTGCGATTCGGCGCCGCATACGGCGCATCGGTGCTGGTAGATCACGTGCTGACCGGCCTCGACGGCCGGACCGCCGCCGAGGCGATCGAGGACGGGATCGAGCCCCGCGACGTCTGGCGGGCGTTGTGCGTCGACTTCGACGTGCCGCGCGAGCAGTGGTGATCCGGCCTTCTGCATCGATTGTGAGCCGTGGGCGGTAGTTCGGCGGGAATCGCGTCGTCAGCGCACGCTCGACGCCCTCATCGCACACTTGGCGCCGGCTTCGGCGTGTCCGCTTGAATCGAACACGTGTTCGGCTACTGTGGGGAGCGTTCGGCGATGTCGACTTGTCGGACCCCGCGCCTAGTGTCACGGCCAACCGACCGATCCCGGTCACCGAACACACCGACGATAGGAAGAGGCACCATGACGCAAGCCCCCGACCGCGAGAAGGCTCTCGAACTGGCGATGGCCCAGATCGAAAAGAGCTACGGCAAAGGCTCGGTGATGCGTCTCGGCGACGAGATGCGTCAGCCGATCTCGGTCATCCCGACCGGATCCATCGCACTGGACGTGGCCTTGGGCATCGGCGGCCTGCCACGTGGCCGGGTCGTGGAGATCTACGGTCCGGAGTCCTCGGGTAAGACCACCGTCGCGCTGCACGCGGTGGCCAACGCCCAGGCGGCCGGCGGCGTCGCGGCGTTCATCGACGCCGAACACGCCCTGGACCCGGATTACGCCAAGAAACTTGGCGTTGACACCGATTCGCTGCTGGTCAGTCAGCCCGACACGGGTGAGCAGGCGCTCGAGATCGCCGACATGCTGATCCGCTCCGGCGCGCTGGACATCCTGGTCATCGACTCGGTGGCGGCCCTGGTGCCGCGCGCGGAACTCGAAGGCGAGATGGGGGACAGCCACGTCGGCCTGCAGGCTCGGCTGATGAGTCAGGCGCTGCGGAAGATGACCGGCGCGCTCAACAACTCGGGAACCACGGCGATCTTCATCAACCAGCTCCGCGAGAAGATCGGGGTCATGTTCGGCAGCCCCGAAACCACCACGGGTGGAAAGGCTTTGAAGTTCTACGCGTCGGTGCGCATGGACGTGCGCCGGATCGAGACACTCAAGGACGGCACCAATGCGGTCGGCAACCGCACCCGGGTCAAGGTCGTCAAGAACAAGGTGTCGCCGCCGTTCAAGCAGGCCGAATTCGACATCCTCTACGGCAAGGGCATCAGCCGGGAGGGTTCGCTGATCGATATGGGCGTGGATCAGGGCTTCATCCGCAAGTCCGGTTCGTGGTTCACCTACGAGGGCGAGCAGCTCGGCCAGGGCAAGGAGAACGTCCGCAGCTTCCTGATGGAGAACGCCGACATAGCCAACGAGATCGAGAAGAAGATCAAGGAGAAGCTAGGCATTGGCGCGGTGGTAACCGATGACCCCTCTGGTGATGGTGTCCTGCCCGCCCCCGTCGATTTCTGAGCCATCCCGCGAAGAGCAGGCGCGGGCACTGTGCCTGCGCCTGCTCACCGCGAGATCGCGCACCCGGGCCGAGCTGTCCGGCCAGCTGTCCAAACGCGGATACCCCGACGACGTCAGGGATCGGGTGCTCGACCGGCTGGCCGCCGTCGGCCTGGTGGACGACACCGAGTTCGCCGAGCAGTGGGTGCAATCCCGGCGCGCGAAAGCCGGCAAAAGCAGGCGCGCCCTGGCCGCCGAGTTGCACACCAAGGGCGTCGACAACGACGTGATCACCGCGGTGCTGGGCGGGATCGACGCCGGTGCCGAGCGGGACCGCGCCGAGCAGCTGGTGCGGTCCAAGCTGCGGCGGGAGACGCTGGGCGGCGACGACGCACGAGTGAGCCGCAGGCTGGTGGCGATGCTGGCGCGCCGCGGCTACGGCCAGAACCTGGCGTGCGAGGTCGTCCTCGCCGAGCTGGCCGCCGAACGGCAGCGCCGGCGCGTTTAGCCGACGGTCGCCGTACCATGGCCCCGTGACTTCCATGGTGGCTCGAGACGGCGCGTCCGCAGGTGCGGGTGACGCCGGACTGAAGCGCACCTACCAAGTCCGCACCTACGGCTGCCAGATGAACGTCCACGACTCCGAGCGGTTGGCGGGCCTGCTGGAAGCGGCCGGCTACCGGCGGGCGGCCGACGGTGCCGACGCCGACGTGGTGGTCTTCAACACCTGCGCCGTCCGTGAGAACGCCGACAACAAGCTGTACGGCAACCTCAGCCACCTGGCTCCCCGCAAGCGCGGCAACCCCGACATGCAAATCGCGGTCGGTGGCTGCCTGGCCCAAAAGGACCGGGATGCGCTGCTGCGCAAGGCGCCATGGGTCGACGTCGTCTTCGGCACCCACAACATCGGCTCGCTGCCGACGCTGCTGGACCGGGCCCGGCACAACAAGGTAGCGCAGGTGGAAATCGCCGAGGCGCTGCAGCAGTTCCCGTCGTCGCTGCCGAGCGCCCGCGAATCCGCGTACGCCGCCTGGGTTTCCATCTCCGTCGGGTGCAACAACACCTGCACCTTCTGCATCGTCCCGTCGCTGCGCGGCAAGGAGGTCGACCGCAGCCCGACCGACATCCTGGCCGAGGTGCGGTCGCTGGTGGACGACGGCGTCCTCGAAGTCACCCTGCTGGGCCAGAACGTCAACGCCTACGGGGTTTCCTTCGCCGACCCGGCGCTGCCCCGTAATCGTGCCGCCTTCGCGGAGCTGCTGAGGGCCTGCGGACGCATCGACGGGCTGGAACGCGTGCGGTTCACCTCGCCGCACCCGGCCGAATTCACCGACGACGTCATCGAGGCGATGGCGCAGACGCCGAATGTCTGCCCGGCCCTGCATATGCCGCTGCAGTCGGGGTCCGATCGGGTGCTGCGCGCGATGCGGCGGTCCTACCGCGCCGAGCGCTACCTGGGCATCATCGAACGGGTTCGGGCGGCCATGCCGCACGCGGCGATCACCACCGACCTGATCGTCGGATTTCCCGGCGAGACCGAAGAGGACTTCGCCGCCACCCTCGACGTCGTGCGGCAGGCCCGGTTCGCTGCGGCATTCACCTTCCAGTACTCCAGGCGGCCCGGCACCCCCGCATCCGAATATCGGCAGCTGCCGAAAGCCGTTGTCCAGGAACGCTATGAGCGGCTGGTCGACGCGCAGGAGCGGATCTCGCTGGAGGGCAATCGCGCGCAGATCGGGCAGACCGTCGAATTGCTGGTCGCCACCGGCGAAGGACGCAAGGACGCCCGCACGGCGCGCATGACCGGACGGGCGCGCGACGGCCGGCTGGTGCACTTCGCCTCGAACGAAAAGGTGCGGCCGGGCGACATCGTCACCACGGTGGTCACCGAGGCCGCGCCGCATCACCTCATCGCCGACGCGGGCATCCTCACCCACCGCCGCACGCGGGCGGGCGATGCGCACGCCGCCGGGCAGCGCCCGCGCACAATCGGCCTTGGCATGCCCGCCGTCGGGCCGTCCGTCGAACCGCTGGAACCCCTGGGATGTCCCTTATGAAGAAAGAACACGCCGACATCGACGCGCTGCGGGCCGAAATCGACGCCGCCGAACGCAGGGTGGCGCGCGAAATCGACCCTGGCGCAAGGGCTTTGGTGGTCGCGATCCTGGTGTTCGTGCTGCTGGGCTCGTTCATCTTGCCGCACACCGGCGCCGTGCGCGGATGGGACGTGCTGTTCAGCAGCCACGGCGCGGGCGCGGCCGCGGTGGCCCTGCCGTCGCGCGTGTTCGCCTGGCTGGCGCTCGTGTTCGGCGTGGGCTTCTCGATGCTGGCGCTGACGACACGCCGCTGGGCGCTGGCCTGGGTCGCGCTGGCGGGTTCGGCGATCGCCTCTGCGGCCGGATTGTTGGCCGTCTGGTCGCGCCAAACCGTGGCCGCCGGGCATCCCGGACCCGGTGTGGGGCTGATCGTCGCGTGGATCACCTTGCTGCTGTTGACGTTTCACTGGGCCCGCGTGGTGTGGTCGCGCACCGTCGTGCAACTTGCGGCCGAGGAGCAGCGGCGCCGGGTCGCCGCCCAGCAGCAGTCGATGACACTGCTGGACAGCCTCGACGACGCGGCCGGTCGCGACAATCCGGAAGGGGCCGCCGACCCGGACACCCGGACGCCGCCCAAGCCCGAAGACTAGGGCCTGCGGGTCAGCGCCTCGGCGGCCGCTTCGGCCCACTGCCGCCACTGCTCGGCGTTGGCCTTGGCCTCTTCGGCTTCCTTGGTCCGGCCGGCCGCCGCGGCCTTGTGGGCTTGCTGCTCGTACTGCTCGGCTCGGGTCCGGAACTGCTCGGCCCGAGCCTGCGCCTGGGGATCGGACCAGTCCGCGTCGCCGGCGTCGCGCACCTTCTTCTCGACCGCGCGCAGGCGCCGCTCCAACTCGGCGGACCGTTCTCGCGGCACTTTTCCGATCGCATCCCATTTGTCGGCGATGGCCCGCAGTGCAGCCCTGGCCGTGTCGAGGTTGCTGGTGTCGAGCTTTTCCGCCTCGGCCAATAGCGCCTCTTTGGCGGTGGCATTGGCCCGGAACTCGGTGTCCTTTTCCGCCGTCGCGGCGTTCCGGGCGGTGAAGAAGCAGTCCTGGGCGGCCTTGAAGCGGCGCCACAGGGCATCGTCGACGTCCCTGGTCGCTCGTCCGGCAGCTTTCCACTCGGTCAGCAGCTTCCGGAATTCGGCGCTGGTGGCGGTCCAGTCCGTCGAATCGGATAACTCTTCGGCCCGCTCGCAGAGCCGTTCCTTCGATTGCCGGACCCCCGAGCGCTCCCGGTCCAGCTCGGCGAAGTGGGATCCCCGCCGCCGGTTGAAGGTGTCGCGGGCCGCCGAGTAGCGCTTCCACAACGCGTCGTCGACTTTTCGGTCCAGACCGCTGATGGCCTTCCACTCGTCGAGAATTGCCCGCAGCCGGTCGCCGGCGGCCTTCCACTGGGTCGCGTTGGCGGCCAGGTCCTCGGCTTCGGCGGCCAGCGCCTCCTTGCGGGCGGTCTGGGCGGCCCGATGCTCCTCGCGCTTGGAGCGGTCCTCCGTGACGGTTGCGTCCGCGTGCTCGATGAGGGTGGTCAACCGGCCCGCGAGCGTGTCGATATCACCCAGCACGCTTGCGGTCGGCAACGTTTCGGACAGCGCCGTCGCGTTGGCCTTGATCTTGCGGGCGTCTCCCGTCCCCGACGCCAGCCGCTCCTCCATGAGAGTGACCTCGGTGCTCAGGTCGTCGAATCGGCGCCCGAAGTGGGCGAACGCGGCCTCACGGTCGCCGGCCTGCCAGGAGCCGACGATGCGCTCGCCGGCCGAGCTGATCAGCCATACCGTGCCGTCGTCGTCGACGCGCCCGAACCGGTGTGGATCGCTGGCCGAGTGTGCGGCCAGCGGGTAGGGGGCGGGTCGCGGCCCCGAGTTCACGGGCCTGGGACCGGGACGCGGTCCCGGACGCGGCGTGGGCTTGGGCGAAGCGTTGCCGTTGGGCTCGTCGGGCGTCATGCGCTCGTCACCACCTTCTCCCAACCATTCGCGCGGTCGTGTCCCGCGCGCCCGCCGCGCGAAGCGGCTCCCGTACTCTCCTTGACCGGTTCCAACAGTATTCAAGCAGCTTGGCGGGCGGCGCGCGCCCACCTTTTGGTGTACGGCCATTGCCCGCCGGCCGGATAACAGTTCCATTCCACCGTCGCTCCGGGCATATGACGGCGTCGCCCTGCCCGGTACCGTGGCGGAGACCGACGGTGACCTTTGCATGGCTCGCTGAGGTTCGAGACCCCGGCGCCGCCGCACTACAGTGATCGTTGAACTTGGATCGAACAGCACGTGTACAAACAGCTTCCGGGGAACGCTCGGCGGAACGCTGGTAAGGGGTCCCCATGACGAAAGTCGACGTCGCGGCACTGATTGCCTTGTGCGCGGCGGTGGCCTCCGCGGTCGGCGACGTGATCCGGCAGCGCTCCGCGCAGGAGATCACGGACAAAGAGGTCGGCCACCTCGAGCTGTTCCGAATGTCGTTGCGGGACAAGCGCTGGTGGCTGGGCGGCCTGGCCGCGATCACCAACTACAGCTTGCAGGCCGGTGCCCTGGCGTGGGGGTCCGTGGTGCTGGTGACGGCGCTGCAGGTGACCGCGCTGCTGTTCGCCTTGCCGATCTACGCACGGCTGACGAACCACCGCGTGACCCGCTGGGAGTGGATCTGGGCGGTCGTACTCGCCGGCGCGTTGGCGGTGGTCATCATCGTCGGCGACCCGGCGTCCGGCAGGCAGCGGGCAACGCTGGCGACGTGGCTCATCGTCGCCGCGCTGCTGGGCCCGTTGTTGGTGGGGTGCGTGCTGGCGGCGCGGGTCTGGAAAGGTCGGCCGGCCGCGGCGGCGCTGCTGGCGGTGGTGGCGGGATCGTCGTTGGCGCTGTTCGCGGTGCTGACGAAGGGAGTCGTCGAGGTGGCCGAGGACGGCTTGGGCGCCGTGGTGCGCGCGCCCGAGTTTTACCCGTGGCTGGTGGTTGCCCTGTGCGGAATGATTTTTCAGCAGTCCGCCTTCCGCGCCGGCGCGCTGACCGCGTCGTTACCGACGATGACCGTGGCCAAGCCCGTGGTGGCCGGCGTGCTCGGGATCACGGTGCTCGGCGAGACGCTGCACACCGAGGGTCCCGCGGCGATCGTGCTGGTCTCGGCGGTGGCCATGGTGATTGTCGCGACTGTCGCCCTGGCGCGCGGGGAGGCCGCCTCGATGGCCGCGGGTGCAGGGCAAGACCAAGTAATCAGCGTCGCAGACGATTCGCCCCCGGAATCCCTATCCGGGGTCCCTCCCCCCGAGGGCGTGGCCCCGGCCGCGTCGGAAGGAATCTCCTAGCCCTGGATGCGGCCGGGCTAACGCTCATTTCCAAAGCTCGTTAGTTTGGTGGCGTGCTGGGCCCAATCGCGATCATTCCCTCCGCGCCGGTGCTTGTCCCCGAGCTCGCCGGAGCGGCCGCCACCGAGGTGGCCGACCTGACCGCGGCGGTGTTGGCGGCGGCCGCCCTGTTGCCACCGCGCTGGATCGCCGTCGGCGCGGGCCGGGCGGACCTCGTCCTGGGCCCGAACTGCAGCGGCACTTTCGCCGGCTTCGGCGTCGACGTGCGGGTCCGGCTGTCGCCGGTCGGGCATGACGGCGCCGAGCCGGTCATCGAATTCCCCGTGTGCGCGCTGCTGGCCGCCTGGGTGCGGGGCCAGGCCCGGCCCGACGCCAGCGTGCAGGTTCGCGTCTACGGTGGCGACGCGCACGCCGATGCCGCGCTGGCCCGCGGCAGGCAACTGCGCGCCGAGATCGACCAGGCTCCGGATCCCATCGGTGTGCTGGTCGTGGCCGACGGCGCGAACACCCTCACCCCGGCCGCCCCCGGCGGCTACCACCCGGATGACGCCGAGGCGCAACTGGCCCTGGACGACGCGCTGGCCAACGGCGACTCGGCCGCCCTGGCCCAGCTGCCACCGCAGATCCTGGGACGGGTCGCGTTCCAGGTGCTGGCCGGTCTGACCGAGCCGGGACCGCGATCGGCCAAAGAGCTCTACCGGGGCGCGCCCTACGGTGTGGGCTACTTCGCCGGCGCCTGGCAGCCGTGAGACCGCTCGCGATCATCGGGCCCACCGGCACCGGTAAGTCGCAACTGGCGCTCGACGTCGCCGAGCGGCTCAGCGGCGAGGTCGGCGGCGAGATTGTGAACGCCGACGCGATGCAGCTGTATCGCGGCATGGACATCGGCACCGCCAAGCTGTCCGTCGAAGCGCGCCGCGGCATTCCCCATCATCAGCTCGACGTCCTCGACGTCACCGAGACCGCCACCGTCGCCCGCTATCAGCGGGCCGCCGCCGCGGACATCGAGGCCATCGCCGCCCGGGGCGCTGTCCCGGTGATCGTGGGCGGCTCGATGCTCTACATCCAATCCCTGCTCGACGACTGGTCGTTTCCCGCGACCGATCCCGCTGTGCGGGCCCGCTGGGAGCGGCGGCTGGCCGAGATCGGGGTCGGCAGGCTGCACGCCGAGCTGGCCCGCCGCGATCCGGCGGCGGCCGCGGCGATCCTGCCCACCGACGGCCGGCGCACCGTGCGCGCCCTTGAGGTCGTCGAGCTCACCGGGCAGCCGTTCGCCGCCTCGGCGCCGCGCATCGGCGCACCGCGCTGGGACACCGCCATCATCGGATTAGACTGTGACACAACGGTTCTCGATGAGAGATTGGCCCGGCGCACCGACGCGATGTTCGACCAGGGTCTGGTCGACGAGGTGCGGGGCCTGCTGAGCCAAGGCCTGCGCGACGGGGTCACCGCCTCGCGCGCCCTGGGCTACGCCCAGGTGCTGGCCGCGCTCGACGCCGGCGGTAACCCCGAAGACCTGCGCGAGGCGCGGGAGCAGACGTACGTGGGCACCCGACGCTACGTGCGACGGCAGCGCTCGTGGTTTCGTCGCGACCACCGGGTGCACTGGCTCGACCCCGTCAAAGCCGCCGCCGACCGCGCCGGACTCGTCGACGGCGCGTTGCGGGCGTGGCGGGAAGTACCCTGAACTGGTGATCTTCGCCAAGGGCCACGGCACGCAGAACGACTTCGTGCTGCTGCCCGACCTCGACGCCGAGCTGACGCTCACCGCCGCCCGGGTGGCCGCGGTGTGCGACCGGCGCCGGGGGTTGGGCGCCGACGGGGTGCTGCGGATCACCACCGCCGGCGCGGCCGTGGCGGCCGGTCTGCTCGAGCGCCTGCCCGACGGCGTCGGCGCGGGCGACTGGTATATGGACTACCGCAACGCCGACGGTTCGACCGCGCAGATGTGCGGCAACGGTGTCCGGGTGTTCGCGCACTACCTGCGGGCCAGCGGCTTGGAATCCCGTGACGAGTTCGTCGTCGGGTCACTGGCCGGCGCGCGCATGGTCACCCTGCATCACGTCGGCGAGACCGACGCCGATGTCACCGTCGACATGGGCAAGGCCAATCGGCTCGGCGAAGGGGGCAAGGCCTTCGAGGCCGTAGTGGGCGGCAGGCGGTTTACCGGCCTGGCGGTCGACGTGGGCAACCCGCACCTGGCGTGCGTGGACCCGCAACTGAGCGTCGAAGACCTCGCCGCCCTGGACGTGGGTGCGCCGGTGCAGTTCGACCGCGCGCAGTTCCCGGACGGCGTCAACGTCGAAGTGCTCACCACGCCGGTCGGGGGGCTGGTCCGGATGCGAGTCCACGAGCGCGGGGTGGGGGAGACCCGGTCGTGCGGCACCGGAACGGTCGCGGCCGCCGTCGCCGCGCTGGCCGATGCCGGCGCCGACACCGGGACGCTCACCGTGCGGGTGCCCGGCGGTGACGTCGTGGTCACCGTCACCGACGCCACCAGCTACTTGCGCGGGCCCTCGGTGCTGGTGGCCCGCGGCGAGATCAGTGAGGAATGGTGGCGCGCACAACAGCGTTAAATCAGGTGCGCTACACCGATTTGGCGTGCACTATTGCTAATTGCCTATGACATATCCCGAAACTCCCTTTCCCGATCAGCCGGATCTGGAACCCAGTGCGGGCGAACTCGCCCTCGAAGACCGATCGGCGCTGCGCCGGGTCGCCGGGCTTTCCACCGAACTCGCCGACGTCTCCGAGGTCGAGTACCGCCAGCTGCGGCTGGAACGCGTGGTCTTGGTGGGGGTGTGGACCGAGGGCAGCGCCGCCGACAACCGGGCCAGCATGGCCGAGCTGGCCGCCCTGGCCGAAACCGCCGGCTCGCAGGTGCTCGAAGGACTAATCCAGCGCCGCGACAAGCCCGACCCGTCGACCTACATCGGCTCGGGCAAGGCGGCCGAGCTGCGCGAGGTGGTCCTGGCGACCGGCGCCGACACCGTCATCTGCGATGGCGAACTGTCCCCGGCGCAGCTGACCGCGCTGGAAAAGGCCGTGAAGGTCAAGGTCATCGACCGCACCGCGCTGATCCTGGACATCTTCGCCCAGCACGCCACCAGCCGGGAGGGCAAAGCCCAGGTGTCGCTGGCCCAGATGCAGTACATGCTGCCGCGGCTGCGCGGCTGGGGTGAGTCGATGTCGCGCCAGGCGGGCGGCCGCGCCGGCGGCAGCGGCGGGGGAGTGGGCCTGCGCGGTCCGGGTGAGACCAAGATCGAGACCGACCGGCGCCGCATCCGCGAACGGATGGCCAAGCTGCGCCGCGACATCAAGGACATGAAGCAGGCCCGCGACACGCAACGCAGCCGCCGGCTGGACAGCGACATCCCGTCGATCGCCATCGTCGGCTACACCAACGCCGGCAAATCCAGCCTGCTCAACGCGCTGACCGGGGCCGGGGTGCTGGTGCAGGACGCGTTGTTCGCCACCCTGGAACCCACCACGCGGCGCGCGGAATTCCCCGACGGTCGCCCGCTCGTGCTCACCGACACCGTCGGGTTCGTCCGGCATCTGCCCACCCAGCTGGTCGAGGCGTTCCGCTCCACGCTGGAAGAAGTCGTCGACGCCGATCTGTTGGTGCACGTGGTCGACGGCTCCGATGTCAACCCGGTGGCCCAGATCAACGCTGTCCGCCAGGTGATCTCGGAAGTGATCGCCGACCACGGGGTCGATAGCGGCGACGTGCCGCAGGAGCTGCTGGTGGTCAACAAGGTCGACGCCGCCAGCGATCTGACGCTGGCCAAGCTTCGTCACGGGCTGCCCGGCGCGGTGTTCGTCTCCGCGCGCACCGGCGAAGGCATCGAGGCCCTGCGGCGGCGGATGGCCGAGCTCGCCGCCCCCACGGATACCGCCGTGGACGTGGTGATCCCGTATGACCGCGGTGACCTGGTCGCCCGCCTGCACGCCGGGGGGCGGGTCCAGGAGGAGGAGCACAACGCCGACGGCACCCGCATCCGGGCCCGCGTTCCGGTGGCGTTGGCCGCCAGCCTGCGGGAGTTCTCCGCCCACTGAGTCCGGCCAGTCCGGCCGTGGATGCATCGAAACTGCAAACCAGGCACACCCGCATCGGCGTGTCGTGTGCGTGGTTGCTGGGGGCACCACCCGCTTGCGGGGGATGTCGCGGCAGGTGGGAGCCGGCTGCCGACCAACCGTCTGGTTGGTATATCTTGGGCGGCAGAGTTCTCGTTCGCCGGAGGTTGCCCATGAGCAGTGCCATCAAGTACCAGCGCACTCTTTTCGAGCCCGAGCACGATTTGTTCCGTGAGTCCTACCGCGGCTTCCTCGATCGCCACGTGGCGCCCTACCACTACGAATGGGAGAAGGCGAAGATCGTCGACCGCGGCGTGTGGCTCGAGGCGGGCAAGCAGGGCTTCCTGGGCATGGCGGTGCCCGAGGAGTACGGCGGCGGCGGCAACCCCGACTTCCGGTACAACACCATCATCACCGAGGAGACCACCGCCGGGCGCTACAGCGGGATCGGTTTCGGTTTGCACAACGACATCGTGGCACCGTATTTGCTGGCCCTGGCCACCGAAGAGCAGAAGCAGCGCTGGTTGCCCAAGTTCTGCACCGGCGAGCTGATCACCGCGATCGCGATGACCGAGCCGGGAACCGGCAGCGACCTGCAGGGCATCAAGACCCGCGCGGCCAAGCAGGGCGATCACTACGTGCTAAACGGATCAAAGACGTTCATCACCAACGGAATCAACTCCGACCTGGTGATCGTGGTGGCGCAGACCGATCCCGACAAGGGCGCGCAGGGCTTCTCGCTGCTGGTCGTCGAACGCGGCATGGAGGGCTTTGAACGCGGCCGCCACCTGGACAAGATCGGGCTGGACGCGCAGGACACGGCGGAGCTGTCGTTCGCCGACGTCAAGGTGCCGGCCGAGAACCTACTCGGCGAGGAGGGGATGGGCTTCATCTACCTCATGCAGAACCTGCCGCAGGAACGGATCTCGATCGCCATCATGGCGGCCGCGGCGATGGAACACGTGCTGGAGCACACGCTGCAATACACCAAGGAGCGCAAGGCCTTTGGCAAGCCGATCGGCAGCTTCCAGAACAGCCGCTTCGTCCTCGCCGAGCTGGCCACCGAGGCCACCGTGGTGCGCATGATGGTCGACGAGTTCGTCCGCCTGCACCTGGACAAGAAGCTGACGGCCGAACAAGCCGCAATGGCCAAGTGGTATTCCACCGAGAAACAGGTGCACCTGGTCGACCGCTGCCTGCAGCTGCACGGCGGCTACGGCTACATGCGCGAATATCCCATCGCGCGGGCCTATCTCGATGCCCGGGTGCAGACGATCTACGGCGGCACGACCGAGATCATGAAGGAGATCATCGGCCGCAGCCTCGGCGTCTAGCAATCTCGTTGCCGCGCAGAGTCTGAGGCGCAACCGCTCGGATGGCCCGCAAATTGTGATTGGCTTAATGGGTCTTTTAGTCGGGTAGATAGCTGACCAGTTAAGGGAATCGTCTACCGTCGGCGCATGTGTTTCTCGTATATCGACTGCGCAGTGGCACATCGCCAAGCCGGCGATCACCGCGCCGTTAAGCGCGGGTCGGAAACGGGCGGTATGCGCGGTTGGTCGCGGTACGGGCGTAGTCCGGCATCATTTCGACATCGGCACGGTATCCGTTTCCGTAAAATTCGTGATTCGACTTCGCAATTCCGGTCGGCCGGTGCAAAGTTATGCGAGCCCGGCGATAATGCGGTTCGTAATGGGGTTACTTCCCTGCGCGGAGGGGGTACGACCCGCTCGCAGGGTCTGCAGGATGCGGGCATGGCCAGGGATAACGGCCTATCCGTCGGCTGGGAGGCTTGGTGAACGGGCAGAGAGGTCGAATGCGCAGGCTGGTCGGGCGCGCGCTGATCGGCATGTCAACCGCGGTGGTGGCCGCGGCGCTGCTGGTGCCTGCCGCTTCGGCGTCCCCGATAGGCGACGCCGAAGCCGCCATGATGGCCGCGTGGGATAAGGCCGGCGGCGACACTTCACCACTGGGCGCCCGAAAGGGCGACGTCTATCCAGTCGGGGACGGATTCGCCCTGGACTTCGACGGCGGCAGGATGTTCTACACCACCGATACCGGTGCCAAATTCGTCTACGGGCCGATCCTGGACAAATACGAGACGCTGGGCGGCCCGAACGGCAGCGATCTGGGGTTCCCCACCATCAACGAGGTGCCCGGCCTGGCGGGGCCGGACAGCCGGGTGGCCACCTTCTCGGCCAGCGACAAGCCGGTGATCTTCTGGACGTCCGACCATGGCGCGTTCGTTGTGCGGGGCGCGCTGAACGCCGCGTGGGACAAACTCGGCAGCTCCGGCGGCGTTCTCGGAGCGCCCGTCGGGGATGAAACCTACGACGGTGAGGTCACCTCCCAGAAGTTCAGCGGCGGCGAGATCTCCTGGAACAGGAAGTCCAAGGAGTTCACCACCAACCCGCCGGCACTCGCCGACCAACTCAAGGGCCTGCAGGTAGCGATTGATCCGACCGCGGCCATCAACATGGCCTGGCGCGCGGCCGGCGGCACCACCGGTCCGCTGGGCGCCAAGCAGGGAGGGCAGTATCCCGTCGGGGGTGATGGCATCGCCCAGAACTTCGCCGGCGGCAAGGTGTTCTTCAGCCCGGCCACCGGCGCGAACGCCCTCGAGAGCGACATCCTCGCGAAGTACGAGTCGCTCGGCGGGCCGGCCGGCAGCGACCTCGGCTTCCCCACAGGCAACGAGTCCGACGGGGGTATCGGATCTTCCAGCCGGATCGCCACCTTCGCCGCCGCCGACAAGCCGGTGATCTTCTGGACCCCCGACCACGGCGCGTTCGTGGTGCGGGGCGCGATGAAGGCCGCGTGGGACAAGCTTCGCGGTCCCAGCGGCAAACTCGGCGCCCCCGTCGGCGATCAGGCAGTCGACGGCGACGCGGTTTCCCAGCAGTTCACCGGCGGAAAGATCTCGTGGAACCGGGCGAAGAACTCGTTCACCACCGAGCCGTCGAACCTGGCTCCCTTGCTGTCCGGCCTGCAGGTCTCTGGGCAGAATCAGCCAAGCACGGCGGCGATGCCCTCCCACGCCAAGAAGTTCACCTGGCGCTGGTGGTGGCTGCTGGTGGCCGTTCCGGTGCTGGTGTTGGTGCTGCTGTCGGTGTTGGTCGCGGCTGGATGGCGTCGGCGCCGCGCCCGGCGTGGCGCCGCCTACGAGCCCGACCGCGAGGTGGACGCCGGGTACCAGGCCGCGGACGGGCGCTGGGGGCACGACGACGCCGATCTGGTCACCGACCATTACCCGCTCGGCGGCCTGCACCCGCCGGAACCTGAGCCGTCGCCCGATACCGCGCCCCCGGCGCGAGTCAGTTGGAGCCGTGGGGCCGGGGCGGCCGCCGGCCTGGCCGAAGACGTCCAACCCGCCGCGGAGCCCGGCGAAGCCGAATTCGACGAGGGCTCTGAGCATTTCGAGGGCCTGGCGACCGCGGAAGAAGATCCCGACGCGGTCGACACGGATTCCCTACCCGTGGTCTCGGAGGCCGCTCTGGCGGAGGCCGGCTATCCCGTAGTCCCCGACGAGGAGGACGCCTACCTCGAGGCCGAATATCTCGATGTCTCCGAGGAAGAGGGCGTCTACCCGGAGGTCGCGGACGCCGGGTATGAGGACGCCGCGTATGAGGACGCCGGCGACGCGGATGCGGGGTATCCGGACGTCGCCGTCCCGCGCACGCCTCCGGATGCCGCCTACCACGCCCCCGGCGGCCCAGACATCGCCGAACCGGACGACGAGTACCCGGATGTCGCGGTTCCGCATGCCGCTCCGGACATCGCCTATCCGGAGGCCCCGGAAGCCGCGGAAGCCCCGGAAGCCCCGGAAGCCCCGGAAGCCCTGGAAGCCTTTGAGTCCGCCGCGGAGTCGCGAACCGGGCGTCATCACGCGGCCGCGGATGACGAAGACGCCTCGGAATTGGCCCCCGAAGCCCCGGCGTTGGCTCCCGGCGGGCGCCCGACGATCCACCTGCCGCTGGACGACCCGTACCAGGTGCCCGACGGATACCCGATCAAGGCCAGCGCCCGCTCCGGGCTGTACTACACCCCGGGCAGCGAGCTCTACCACGACACGCTCGCCGAAATCTGGTTGGCCAGCGAAGAAGTCGCGCAGGCCAACGGCTTCATCAAGGCCGACTGAGCCGGGGCTTATGCGGGGGATCCCGCCGGGCGTTAGACCTTGCGGATCACCGTGACGACCTTGCCGAGCACGGTCGCCTCATTGCCCGGTATGGGGTCGAACGCCGGATTGTGCGGCATCAGCCACACCTGGCCGCCCGCGCGCTTGAACGTTTTGACGGTGGCCTCGCCGTCGATCATGGCAGCGACGATGTCGCCGTTGTCGGCGACGTTCTGCTGCCGCACCACCACCCAGTCGCCGTCGCAGATCGCGGCCTCGACCATCGAGTCGCCCACCACCTTGAGCAAGAAGAGCGTGCCCTCGCCGACCAACTCACGCGGCAGTGGGAACACGTCTTCGACGGCCTCCTCGGCGAGGATCGGTCCACCGGCGGCGATGCGCCCGAGCACCGGGACGTAGCTGGGTTCCGGCAGGGCGTCCGAGCCGGCGACCTCGGTGACCGGCGCCGCGTCGGTGGCCTCCTCGGTGCCGCGGACATCCACGGCGCGGGGGCGGTTCGGGTCGCGGCGCAGGTACCCCTTGCGCTCCAGCGTGCGCAGTTGGTGAGCCACGGAGGATGTCGAAGTCAGACCGACGGCGTCGCCGATTTCCCTGATGCTCGGCGGGTATCCGCGGCTGGTGACCGACGCGCGGATGACGTTCAAAATCGTGCGCTGCCGTTCGGTCAGCGATGAATTCACGGAATGCAACCGGCCTTCTGAGCCAACGGATGAGCTGATTGAGGGAGTGTCGTTGCTGTCGCTCATGCACTGAATGTAGCCGTACCGTCGCAAAGAATCAAACATGTGTTCGACTGGCGTGTCGCGACGGCGAGTGCGGCGCAAACTGGTCTCCCGACCTGGCGAATAACAAGCGTGTAACTCTCGCGCGCACGGGGTACTCGAACGCCATGTCAGAGGTCGCGCCGACAAACTTGTCGGTGGTGTGGTCTAGCGTTTTGCTCGGTTCGACACGCTTTGCTCAAATGTTCGGCTATCGAACACACGAGCGACTATAGTCGAACACACGAGCGAGTACTAGTTGACCGGAGGAACGCAGATGACAATCATGCACACAGTCTCGCCGCGTACGAGCAGCGTTCGGCGCCCGGTCAACGGGCCGGTGCAGGGGCTGCGTACCGGCCGGGATGGGCTGGCCCACTCGCGCAGGCCCGGCCCGTCGAGGCCGGCGGGCGCGCCACCGCGCTACTACGGCACCGGCGTCGCGATGTCCGTCGCGCCCCATGGCAGGCGGCCCGTGACGTTGGCGACGACGTTGGGGCTGGCGCTGGTCGCCGGGATCATCACCCTGTGGCTGGGTCTGATGGCCAACATCGGGCAGGCGGTCAACGGTGATTCCGCGGGATCGGCCGCTCAGGTACCTGCTCGGCTCGCCGTCGTGCGGGTCGAACCCGGGGAGTCCCTGCAGGATGTGGCCCACCGGGTGGCGCCGGACGCGCCGGCCCGCCAGGTTGCCGAGCGCATTCGCGAACTCAACGACCTGAACTCACCCATGGTCGCCGCGGGCCAGACGCTGATCGCGCCAATCGGCTGACCGCGGCGAATCGCGGAAAGGTGTCCATCCCAACCTTCTTCGGGCCTTGCCGTGGTGAGCGTGCGCCCGTCGCGGCTGCATTAGCCCAGCGGGGAGCCCGCGGGTACGCTCGGAGTGTTCTGCGACCCCTTAAGTGAGCACGGCGAAGGAGCGGTCATGCACTGTCCGTTCTGCCGTCATCCCGATTCCCGGGTGATCGACTCGCGGGAAACCGACGAAGGCCAGGCCATTCGGCGTCGCAGGTCGTGCCCCGAGTGTGGGCGACGCTTCACCACCGTCGAAACCGCGGTCTTGGCCGTGGTCAAACGCAGCGGTGTGACCGAGCCTTTCAGCAGGGAGAAGGTCATCAGCGGAGTCCGCAGGGCATGCCAGGGGCGCCAGGTCGACGACGACGCGCTGAATCTGCTTGCCCAGCAAGTGGAAGACACCGTGCGTGCCGCGGGGTCGCCCGAGGTCCCCAGCCATGAGGTCGGCCTGGCCATCCTGGGTCCGTTGCGCGACCTCGACGAGGTGGCCTACCTGCGGTTCGCGTCGGTGTACCGGTCGTTCTCGTCCGCGGATGATTTCGAGCGCGAGATCGAGGCGCTGCGCGCGCACCGCAAAGTGTCGACGGATCCCGAACCGGCCGCTCGCTAGGCTGTCTTCATGCCGCCCGAGCTGCACCCCGATCTGGAGGCGCTGGCGCCGTTGCTGGGGACCTGGGCCGGTCGGGGCTCGGGCAAGTACCCGACGATTCAGCCCTTCGAGTACTTCGAGGAAGTCGTGTTCTCCCACGTGGGCAAGCCGTTTCTGGCTTACGCGCAGAAGACCAAGGCGGTGACCGACGGCAAACCGTTGCACGGGGAGACGGGTTTTCTCCGGGTGCCGCGTCCGGGCCACGTCGAGCTGGTCCTGGCCCACCCGAGCGGCATCACCGAAATCGAAGTGGGCACGTATTCGGTGACCGGTGACCTCATCGAAGTCGAGATGTCGACTAGTTCCATCGGGCTGACCCCGACCGCCAAAGAGGTGACCGCGCTTGGTCGTTCCTTGCGCGTCGACGGCGACGAGCTGTCCTACTCGGTGCGGATGGGCGCGGTGGGGCAATCCCTGCAGGACCACCTTGCCGCGGTGCTGCACCGGCAGCGGTGAGCGGCGTGTCAGTCGACCTGTCTGACACCGTCATTGACGACGCGCCCGGTCACCCCGACCCAGCCTTCGGGGTTCCACGTGGTTTCGATGACCGACCCCTTGCCCTGGGTGATGCAGAGGTCGCGGCTGAGGTAGTCGGTGATTCGCATCGCCGCCGAGCCGGTCGCCTCGTCTTCGGGCACACCAAGATTCGCGGCAAGCATTCGCGCCCGCAGCGACCCGGCGGGCCGATCGGTCCACGCCCACAGGTAGTGCGCGATGTCGGTGGGAAAGTCGTCCGGGTCGGCGGCGAAAAGGTCGTCCACCGAATCGAATTCGTGAATGGCCAATTCCGGGGCCCATTCCGAGCGCGCGCTGATGCCCGTGCAGTCGCCTTGTGCACCGACACCGTGGCTCACCTGCACAATGCCGGCCGGCACCTGCAGCGTCTTGATCGGCCAACCGTTGTCGCGCAGCCACCACGACGCGCCGACGGTCGGGTGCCCGGCGAACGCAAGCTCGGTGCGCGGGGTGTAGATGCGCGCGTGGGCGGTGGTCGAGCCGGGGGCCGGAAGGTCGATGAATATCGTTTCGCTGTAACCCAATCGGGCCGCCAGCCGCTGCCGGTCCGGGGGGTCGACCCGGCCGGCATCGACCACACCTAGCGGATTACCGAAATTCCCGTCCGCATCGGCGAACACGCGCAGCACCGTTACGTCGATGCTCATGACCCGACTCTACGACGGTGAGCGAGATCAGGTGGCGCTGCGTTCGTCGGAACCCATGGCGTTCAGAACGGCGACGCGCGTGTCGGCCGGGCCCGTGACGGTCTTCTCGCCGCCGCCGGTGCGCAGCAGCTCGCGCAGAGCGACCTGATCGTATTCGGAGGGTTGGGTGGTGTCGATGAATCGCTGGACGACGTCGATGAAGCGCGCCGGGTCGTCGTGAAACGGGAAGTGGCCGGAGCCTTCGAAGATCTCGAGGCGCGAGCAGGGCATCGCCGCGTGTGCCATCCACGCGTGACGGGCGGGGACGACCACATCCTTGGTGCCCCAGACGATCTGCACCGGAATGGCCTCGGTCAAATAACATCGGTCCAGCATCGTCACGATCTGTCCGCGCCAGTCCACCACCGCCCGCAGGGTCCGGCTGAACGCCGCCGAGGCCGTCGGTTCCGGCAGGTCGTCGAGGATCCGCAGCACGTTGGGCAGGTCGCGGCCCAGGCCGGTCGATCCCATCGCCAGGCCCGCTATCCGCCCCGCCAGCTGGACCGCCGGCAGCACGAAGGGCAGCCGCAGCAGCGCCAGCGCCTCGCTGCCCATCGGCAACGAGGCCAACCGCAACGCGACGTTGACGTCCTTGGTGACGCCGCCGGCGGCGACCAGGATCAGCCGCTCGACCAAATGCGGGAACTGGTAGGCGAATTGCATCGCCACCCCGCCGCCCAGCGAATGTCCGATGATGGTCACCCGCTCGATGTCGAGCACGCTGAGCAGGTCGCGCATCCCGTTCGCGTAGGCGGCTACCGAGTAGTCGGCGCGCGGCTTGTCGGATTTTCCGTGGCCCAGCAGATCGGGGGCGATGACCGTGAATCGCTGGGCGAGCTTGGCCTGCACCCCATTCCAGGTGGTGGAGTTGTCACCGATGCCGTGGATCAGCAGAATCGCCGGCCCGGACCCGGCGATCCGGTAGGCCCGCTTGTAACCGTGGATGGTGCGGAACTCGAGCGTCGGGGCCGTCACCTCACGCACTGGACGAAGATTGCTCTTGCGCTTCCGCTCGGTCATCTCCGCCAACCTTGGTGTCGGCCCGGGCTATGGGCGTTTTGAATACTCAAGCCTGGTCGTCGTCGTCGACCGTCTTCTCTGCCTGCTGGGCAAGGAATCGCTCGAACTCTGCGCCAAGCTCGTCGCCGCTAGGCAGATCCTCGTCGCGATTTAGTAACGACCTGTTCTCCTGAGCGTCGATGAAGGCATCGTACTGGCGCTCGAGCGCGGTCACCACTTGAGCCACCTCCGCGCTCGCCTGGACCTGCTCGTCGATCTTGGCCCGGATCTCCTCCGCGGCTTCGGTCAGCGCCGACAGCGGCAGCTCGAGCGATCCGCTCTTGGCCACTTGCTCGAGCAACGCCTGCGCGGCGGCGGGGTAGTCGGTCTGCGTCAGGTAATGCGGGACGTGCACGGTGAAGCCGACGACCTCGTGGCCGTGCTGGGCCATTCGGTATTCGAGCAGGTTGGACGCGCTGCCGGGAACCTGGATCTCCGAAATCCACGGCTGGAAGTCGGCGATCAGCTCCTTGTCGTTGGAATGCGCCGTAAGCGTGATCGGCCGCGTGTGCGGAACCGCCATCGGGACGGTGCCCAGGCCGATGGTTCGCCGCACGCCGAGTCGCTCGGACAGCAGGCGCACAGCGGTGATGAAGCGCTCCCACTTCAGGTCCGGTTCCATGCCGGCCAGCAGCAGAAACGGGGTGCCGACGCTGTCGCGCAGCGCGTACAGGCTCAGCTCCGGGTCGTCGTAATTAGTGAAGTGATCGGTCTTGAAGGTCATCAACGGCCGCCGCGATCGGTAATCCAGCAACTCGTCGATCGCGAACGACGCGACCAGCTCGGTGTCCAGCGCCGCCTTCAGGTGGGTAGCGGCCAGTCGTATCGCGTGACCGGCGTCGGAGAAACCCTGCAGGGCGTGCACCAAAACCGGCCCGCGGCCGTCGGCCGCCGCCAACTGGGGCGCCGGGAACTCGAGCTCGTACATGCCGGACTGCCCTGACTGGGAATACTCGTCGTCGCGGTTTGGATCGTGGGCCATCGGGGTTTCCTCCTCTCGGGGGTCTATCCAGTGTGCCCTGACAATTGTCCCCCGGTGTCCCCCGAATCAGCGAACGATGTCCGCCTCGACATTTGAAACTCGAAGACGCACGATCGTAATCCGGCATGTTTGGTCAGCAAACCCGTCGTCAGACGGCGACGCGTCGGATTCTGCTTGCGGCCCCCTGGTCAGGCATGATGTACACCAAATGCGCATACCGACGCTGTTGCTGTGCCCGGTGGTCGGCCTGGGGATGTTGCTCGCATCGTGCGGCCGGCCCGCCGACCATGGAGCGCGCCCCATCGTCTCCGTTCCCGTCGCCACCGGGCCGGTGCAGCGGCTCAGCCAACCCCAGCAGAAGGCCGTCGCGGGTCCGGTGGACCCGGACAAGCGCGTCGGCGCGATCTTCATCAACGATGGTCGCCTTCACGTTTGCACCGGATCGGTAGTCCATTCGGCGGCCGGGAATCTGGTGATGACCGCGGCGCACTGCCTGGCCGGAGCCGCCAAGATCCTTTTCGTCCCCGGTTTCGCCGGTGACGCCGCGCCCGCTCCCGCCGACGTGTGGAAGGCCGACGCCGTCTACCTCGATCCGCGCTGGACGGCCACCAAGGATCCGCACGCGGATTACGCGATCGCGCGGGTCAGCAACGACGCCGGCATTGCGGTCGAGGCGCACGTCGGTCTGGCGCTGACGCTGGGCACCGCACCCCCTCCGGGCAGTCACGTCACGGTGATGGGGTATCCGGTCGGCGTGGGTGGCTCGCCCATCGGCTGCCAGGCCAGCACGGCGGTCACCGAGAGCGGGTTCCCCTCATTGGCGTGCGAGGGGCTGGTGGACGGCACCAGCGGCGCGCCATGGGTCAGCGGTACCACGCTCACCGGGCTGATCGGTGGTTTCGAGCGCGGCGGGTGCGCCGCGAACGTGTCGTACTCGGCCCCGTTCGACGCGCAAACCGCGGAACTGCTGGCCCGCGCCGACGCGGGCGGTCCCGGCGATCCGGTGCCCAACGATCTCGACGACAGCTGCTGATCAGCGGCGAAACTGGCTGAGCGCCCGCATCTTGTTCGTCACGTCCAGCGCGGCGACCTTGTAGGCCTCGGAGAACGTCGGATAGTTGAACACCGCGTCGACCAGGTAGTCGACGGTGCCGCCGCAGCCCATCACGGCCTGCCCGATGTGCACCATCTCGGTGGCGCTGGTGCCGAAGATGTGCACCCCCAGCAGCTTGCGATCCTCGGTGGACACCAGCAGCTTGAGCACGCCGTACGAGTCGCCGGCGATCTGGCCGCGGGCCAGTTCCTTGTACCGCGCCACCCCCACCTCGTAGGGAATCGCGTCCTTGGTCAGCTCCACCTCGGTGGCTCCGACATAGGAGATCTCGGGGATCGAGTAGATGCCGATCGGCTGCAGCTCGGTGATGCCCTCGCACGCTTCCCCGAACGCGTGGTAGGCGGCCAGCCGTCCCTGTTCCATCGATGTGGAGGCCAGCGCCGGGAAGCCGATCACGTCGCCGACGGCGTAGATGTGCTCCACCTTGGTCTGGAATCTTTCATCGACCCAGATCCGCCCGCGGCTCTCGACCTCGAGGCCGGCGTTTTGCAGATCGAGGTGATCGGTCTGACCCTGGCGTCCCGCCGAGTACATGACCGTCTCGGCGGGAATCTGCTTGCCGCTGGCCAGGGTGGTGACGGTGCCCGCGGAGCCGACGTCGACCGCGGTCACCTCCTCGCCGAACCGGAACGTCACCGCCAGGTCGCGCAGGTGGAATTTCAGCGCTTCGACCACCTCGGGGTCGCAGAAGTCGAGCATGTCGTCACGCTTCTCCACGACGGTCACCTTGGTGCCCAACGCGGCGAACATGGAGGCGTACTCGATGCCGATCACACCGGCGCCGACGACGACCATCGAGGCGGGCAGCGTCTTGAGATCGAGGATCCCGTCGGAGTCGAGCACCCGTTCCTCGTCGAACTCGACCCCGGACGGCCGTGCCGGCCTGGTGCCGGTCGCGATGACGACGTAATCGCCGCTGACCGTGGTCACCTCCTTGCGGCCCGGGTCTTCGACGACGACGGTGTGCGGGTCGACGAATCGGCCGTGCCCGAGCAGCAGGTCGATCCGGTTGCGGATCAACTGGTTGCGCACCACGTCGACTTCCTTGCCGATCACGTGCTGGGTCCGCGCCAGCAGGTCGGCGGGGGTGATCCGGTCTTTCACCCGATAGCTCGCCCCGTAGAGCTCGCGCTGATTCATCCCCGTGAGGTAAAGCACGGCCTCGCGCAACGTCTTTGACGGGATCGTGCCCGTGTTGACGCAGACGCCGCCGAGCATTCGGCCGCGCTCAATGATGGCGACGGACTTGCCCAGCTTGGCCGAGGCGATGGCGGCCTTCTGGCCGCCCGGTCCCGAACCGATGACGACGATGTCGTACTCCTGCATCGAACCCATGGGATAGACGATAAGGCCCACAGTCCAGACTTTCTCCACAGACGGGCGACTCGATCTCGTTGCGCGAGCACAGCCTGACGGTGCCGGCCGTCAGCGTTGGTGCCCATGACGACGCATCGACCCGATTTCGAACTCAATCGCCCCGGAGCGCTGATCGCGGCGCTACCGGCCGTTCTCGGCTTCGTTCCCGAGAATTCATTGGTCCTGGTGTCGTTGGAGGGCGGCGAACTGGGTTCGGTGATGCGGGTCGACCTCTCCACGGAACTCGTCGACGGGGTAGGGCACCTCGCCGAAATCGCCGCCGCCGCCGGGCCCGAGGCCGCGATCGCGGTGATCGTCGACGCCGACGGCGCGCACTGTCCGGGATGCAACGAGGAGCACCGGCAGCTGTGCGCGGTGCTCACAGAGGCCTTGGCGCAGCACGACATTGAGCTGTGGGCCGCGCACGTGGTGGACCGGGTGGCCCTGGGCGGGCGCTGGCATTGTGTGGACGGCTGCGGTTCCGGCGGCGCGGTCGATGATCCCTCGGCGTCGCCGCTGGCCGCGGCGGCGGTGCTCGACGGCAGGCGGCTGTACCCCCGGCGCGCCGACCTGCAGGCCGTTATCGCGGTCGAAAACCCGGCGCACACCGCCGAGTTGGCCGATGCGCTTCGGCGGCAGGCGGCGAAGCGTGAGGTGTCGCATCGCGGCGATCCCGCGGCTTGCGTCCGCCGCGACGTGAAAACCGCGCTGGCCGCCGCCTCCCGCGTCGCCGGGGGCCAAACGCTGTCCCGTGCGAAGCTGGCGGAGCTGGGCTGCGCGCTGAGCGATGTGCAGGTGCGCGACACGCTGTATGCCCTGGCGGTCGGCGAGAGGGCCGGCGAAGCCGAATCGCTGTGGGCGGTGCTGGCGCGCACCCTGCCCGAGCCCTGGCGGGTCGAGGCTCTGGTGTTGCTCGCGTTCAGCGCCTACGCCCGCGGCGACGGTCCGCTGGCCGGCGTGTCGCTGGACGCCGCGCTGCGCACCCGGCCCGACCACCGGATGGCGGGCATGCTGGACACCGCATTGCAGTCCGGTCTGCGGCCCGAGCACATCCGGGAACTGGCGGACACCGGTTATCGACTGGCCAAACGGCTGGGCGTGCGGCTGCCGCCGCGGCGGTCGTTGGGGCGCCGGGCGGGTTAGTGGCGATCGCGAGCGCGGCCGTGGGGGCACGCCCCCAGAGGGTGCGGTCCCCGCTCCGCAGGGGAGGACCCCCACCCGCTTGCGGGGCACCGGGCGAAGTCCCCCGCAAGCGGGAGGTGCCCCCAGGTCGTCACCATCGGCACGAGGTCAGACCTTCTCGACCTTTACGGCGTGCGCCATCTCGTGCGGCAGGGTGACGTTCTCGTGGCCCGGAATGAGGATGGTGACCCCACCACCGGCCGGGCTGGTCTCGACGGTCACTCGCGCGTTGGGGACGACGCCGGCGTCCTTTAGCCGGGCGATCAGATCGATGTCGCCCTGCACATGTTCGGTGAGCTGCCGGACGACCACCGCCACCGGCGATCCGGCGGGCAGCTCGGTCAACCGGACGAGATTTGCGTCGTCGGCGCCGGAATCGGGGCCGACGCCGAGGTCCAGCAGACCCGGAATCGGGTTGCCGAACGGGGAGGTGGTCGGGTTGTTGAGCACCTTCACCAGCCGACGTTCGACGTCCTCGCTCATCACGTGCTCCCACCGGCACGCCTCGGCGTGCACTTCTTCCCACGGCACCCCGATGACGTCGACGAGCAATCGTTCGGCCAGGCGGTGCTTGCGCATCACGGCGATGGCCAGGGCCCGTCCCTTGTCGGTGAGCTCCAGGTGGCGGTCGCCGGCGACGTGGAGTAATCCATCGCGCTCCATGCGGGATACGGTCTGGCTGACAGTCGGACCGCTCTGCTCGAGGCGTTCGGCGATCCTGGCGCGCAGCGGCGTCACGCCCTCTTCTTCGAGGTCGTAGATGGTCCGCAGGTACATCTCGGTGGTATCAACCAGCTCGTTCATCCAGCACCCTCCATTGAAGCTGAGTCTACTTGGCCAGCTGCGTGAATGGGTGTAACGCTTCCCCGGCAAGCAGTATGCCCGCCGCTGACGCGGCGGGCATACCGTCTTGCTGCTTAGCTCTGGTTGGCGGCCTCAGCTCGCGTACGACCGCAGCCGATCGGCGCGCTCGCCGTTACGCAGCTTGGACATCACGTCTCGCTCTATCTGGCGGACCCGCTCGCGGGACAGCCCGAAGAGCTTGCCGATCTGGTCCAGGGTGCGCGGCTGGCCATCGTCCAGGCCGAAGCGCAGCCGGATAACCTGGTGCTCGCGCTCGTCCAGAGTGGCCAGGACACTGCGGATGTCGGTGTGCAGCAGCTCGGCGATCACCGCGTTCTCCGCGGACATCGCTTCGGCGTCCTCGATGAAGTCGCCCAGCGGGGCTTCCTCCTCGGAACCCACGGGCATGTCCAGGCTCACCGGGTCGCGGCTGTGCTCTAGCAGGTCGTTGATCTTGTCGATCGGGATGCCGGATTCGGCTGCGAGTTCCTCGTCGGTGGCCTCACGCCCCAGGTTCTGGTGCATCTCGCGCTTGATCCGCGCCAGCTTGTTGACCTGCTCGACGAGGTGAACCGGCAGCCGGATGGTGCGGCTCTGGTCGGCCATGCCGCGGGTGATGGCCTGGCGGATCCACCACGTTGCGTAGGTGGAGAACTTGAATCCCTTTGTGTAGTCGAACTTCTCCATCGCGCGGATCAAGCCGAGGTTGCCCTCCTGGATGAGGTCCAGCAGCGGCATTCCCCGACCCGTGTAGCGCTTGGCCAGCGAAACCACCAGGCGAAGATTCGCTTCCAGCAGGTGGCGGCGGGCTGCCTCGCCATCGCGCACGACGGCCTCTAGATCGCGTTTGCGGTTCTCGCCGAGGCGCTTACGAGTTTCCAGCAGATGCTCGGCATAGAGCCCAGCTTCGATGCGCTTGGCCAATTCGACTTCACCTGCCGCGTTGAGCAACGCCGTCTTACCAATGCCATTGAGGTATACGCGCACCAGGTCCGCTGCGGGGCTTTGAGCATCCAGATCGCCGTCGATCCTGCTTGTGCTGGCATTCGCCATAGCGACCTCCCGTTTGGGCTTGTACTGTCATGTCGTCTAACGACAGACTCGCCCTGGGAGTTCCCACCCGTTCGCGATCTCACACGCCTTGACGTGCAGAGATGTGCCGACGACCTGAGAATGTCCTGAGAAGTGGGACGAGGGGCCGCTTACCGGGAACCGTCGTCGGAGTCCGGGTTCGGCGAATGCGTTTGCGGCTCCGGGGATCGCCGGGGCTCGAGCGCCCGGTGCTCTGCCCTGGGGAACAGGGGAGTGCGCCGCCGGGCGTCGTCGAACCGCCTCGGCTCGTCGGAGCGGCGAGGTGGCCGGTCGTTGGCGATCAGCACCGCCATCCACGGCAACGGCACCGAGACCGCCACGATCAGCAGCGAGATCAGACCGTTGTGCCAGGCGCCGTACGCGACGGCGGCCAGGATCAACGCGGGAATCCGAAAGGCCATCAGGGTCAGGTACTTACGCACGCGGGCACGGTGCTCCTCCTCGTACGAGGGGGCGGCGGTGGTGATCAGGACCGGGCGGCCCTCGTCATCGAACCCGTCGAAACCCAGCTGGGAGCCGCGCTTCATACATCCACTGTCCCACATCTAATCGATTCCGCTACCGGCGAGTCAGGAGGCACAATGTGAGGCATGCAGACCCAGACGATCGAACGCACCGAGACCGACGAACGCGTCGACGACGGGACCGGCAGCGATACCCCGAAATACTTCCATTACGTCAAGAAGGACAAGATCGCCGAGAGCGCGGTCATGGGCAGTCACGTGGTGGCGTTGTGCGGCGAGGTATTTCCCGTCACCCGGGCCGCCAAACCGGGATCGCCGGTCTGCCCGGAGTGCAAGCGGATCTACGACCGGCTCAAGGGCTGATCAGGCCGGCGGCTCCGCCGGCGCAACGTCGTGTGGTGGCGTTGCCAGGTCCGATGGCGGCGCCACCACACGCTTCAGGACGGGCGATCGCGCCAGTATCCAGTTGCGCAGCCGGTGAGCATGGGTCGCCCCAGCGGGCCATTCCTCCTGGATGGCGGCGTTGAACTCGGCGCCCAGCATGATGGCGAATCCGCCGAAAAACGTATACAACAGGAAGGCGATCGGGGTGGACAACGCGCCGTAGGTGTAGCCGGTGCTGGTGATCCACCTCAGGTAGAACCGCAGGCCCAGAGTGGCGATCAGGAACACCGCCGTGGCCAGCACAGCGCCCAGCACCAGTCGATGAGTCGGTAGCGGCACCGGCAGCGCCACCCGGTACAAAATGATCACCCCGACCATCAGGCCGAGAATCAAGGCTGGGTAGTAGCCGTAGCGGAGGATGTTGGCCAGGCTGTACGGAATGTGTTCGCTCACCTTGCGCGGGCCCACCACCATCACCGGCGCGGCTCCCACCACGAACACAAGCATCACCACGTAGAGGAACAGCGCGAAGAATCGCTGTCGCACGGGGTGCCGCAGCGGAGTCTGGTCATGCGCCTCCACCACCGCGTCGACGTACGACGAGATCGCCGACGATCCCGCCCACAACGAGATCAGGAATCCCAGCGACACCACCTCACCGCGCGCGTTGGCGGTGATGTCGCGGATGGTGGGCTCGATGATCTCGTTCACGACGCTCGCCGAGAAGAAGCTGTGGGCCGTCGAAATGATGCTCTTCTCGATGGCGGGCAGCGTGTCCTTTCCGAATAGCGGCGCCACGTAGGCCAAGCTGCCCAACACTCCCAACAGCAGCGGCGGCGTGGACAGCGCCGACCAAAAGCCCGCCTGGGCCGACTCGGAGAAGATGGAGTCGTCCCAGCTCTTGGACAGGGTCCTAAGGCTGAGCCGCCAGATGTGGTGGCGGGACGGCCTTGCGACTTGGGCGCTCATACCCGTCCAGCATTACCGATGACTGCTCGCGCACCCCACATTGCCCGTGGGTGAGTTCGGTCGGCCTAGCTTCCGCTGACCTCCAGCACGGCGTCCTGCTCGGTCAGTTTTGCCTCGTGCTGGTTGGCGTGGTGCTGGCAGAAGAGAAGCTCAAGTCCGGAAGGCAGCTTGGCGCGGACGCGAGCCGCGGCACCGCAGCGGTCGCAGCGGTCCGCCCTGGTCAGCTCGGGACTGGTCAGAGTTGCGTACATGGCCTCTCCGTTCTCGTACATTCACTGTCTCAGACGTATGGCGTTTTCGCCTTGTTCCCGATCGTTATCGGGTGTGTCGTTTCTCACCGCTTCCAGACGTTTGACCGGCGGGGTTGCCTAGGGTGACCGACTGTGACCTTCGCTCCCGACGTACTGGTGCACCTCTGCGGGCTCGAGGAGTGGTCCCGTGCCCGCGATCGCGGCGGAATTCGGCCCGAGGCGGCGGACGCCGAGGCCGGATTCATCCACTTGTCGACGCCCGAGCAGGTGCACCTGCCGGCCAACCGGCTCTACCGCGGTCGCGGTGACCTGGTCCTGTTGCATATCGACCCGGCGCTGCTGGACTCGCCCGTTCGTTGGGAGCCTGGGGTGGCAACGGATCCGGAGTCGATGCTGTTCCCGCATCTGTACGGCCCGCTGCCGGCGCGCGCTGTGATCCGGGTCACCGCCTATCCGCCGTCACCCGACGGCACCTTCCCGCCGGTTGCATCCGAAGACTCGGGCGCCGACCCGGCGTAGGCGTCGACCTCGATCTCCACCAGCAGCTCGGGTGCGATCAGCGCGGAAACCTCCACCATGGTGGCCACCGGACGTATCTCGCCGAACACCTGTGCGTGCACGGCCCCAACCTCGCGCCAGCGCGAAATGTCGGTCACATAGATGCGGGTGCGCACCACGTCGGCGAGCGTCGCGCCCGCCTCGTGGAGAGCAATCTCGATGCGGCGCAGAGCGTCTCGGGTTTGGGCTGCGATATCACCTGCGGGTCCGGCGCCGGTTGTGCCGGCCACCGCCACGTTCGGGCCGATGCGTACCGCGCGCGAATAACCGACCGCCGACTCGAAGTCGGAACCGGACAAGATCACTTTGCGGTTGGCTGACATGCGGTCACAGTACGACGACGGCGCGGCCGGTGCAGCCGAATTTCCCTCCGATGACGACTTGGCTTGCCCGCCAACGATTTTCGCGGTTAGCCGGGCGCGTGAAGGTGCTTGGGGGTGCGGTGAAAGCATTTCTGCCACCGATGGTTCGGATCGGGGCGGTGCGCTACTCTCGGCAGCACCGAGCCGTCCAGCGGAGGGAGCGTCGATGACCACGCGCGGCATCTCGGAGGAGGCGCTGCTTGCGCAGGAAGCGTGCTTCGCGCGGGCGTTCGCGGACGGCGATCCCGCGATCGCGCGGGATCTCTATCAGCCCGATGTGGTGTACGTGAGCCCGACGGTCCGTCTCTTTGATTGGCCGGACCGCATCCAGGGCATCGAGCGCACGCTCGAGTTCATCGCACTCACCATCGGCGGCTGCCCGGACATTCGCTACGAGGCGGTGGAGCACGCCATCACGCCCGGCGGGGACGCGGCGTTCGTGCGCGTCCAATTCGACTGGAACCAGGGTGCGGACCGCCTGCGCTCCACGTACGTGGTGATCTACCGCTATCGCGACGGCCGGATCGCCCGCCAGGAGCTGTACTACGACCCGAGCGGAAGGTTGGAACGAGTCGGGGCGGGTCCTCAGTCCAGGTAGTCGCGCAAGACCTGGGAACGGCTGGGGTGGCGCAACTTTGACATCGTCTTGGATTCGATCTGGCGGATCCGCTCGCGGGTCACACCGTAGACCTGCCCGATCTCGTCGAGGGTGCGGGGCTGGCCGTCGGTGAGCCCGAAGCGCAGCCGTACTACGCCGGCTTCACGCTCGGACAGCGTCTCCAGCACCGACTGCAGCTGGTCCTGCAGCAGGGTGAACGACACGGCGTCGACGGCCACCACCGCTTCGCTGTCTTCGATAAAGTCGCCAAGCTGGCTGTCGCCCTCGTCACCGATGGTCTGGTCCAGCGAGATCGGCTCGCGCGCGTATTGCTGGATCTCGAGCACCTTCTCGGGCGTGATGTCCATCTCTTTGGCGAGCTCCTCGGGCGTGGGCTCGCGGCCCAGGTCCTGAAGCAGTTCGCGCTGGATGCGGCCCAACTTGTTGATCACCTCGACCATGTGCACCGGGATGCGTATGGTGCGGGCCTGATCGGCCATGGCCCGGGTGATGGCCTGGCGAATCCACCACGTGGCGTACGTGGAGAACTTGTATCCCTTTGTGTAGTCGAACTTCTCGACCGCGCGGATCAGGCCCAGGTTGCCTTCCTGGATGAGGTCTAGGAACGCCATTCCGCGGCCCGTGTAACGCTTGGCCAACGAAACGACCAGCCGCAGGTTGGCTTCCAGCAGATGGTTCTTCGCGCGGTCGCCGTCGCGGCAGATCCACATCATGTCGCGGCGCTGGGCGGCGGGCAGCTTGTCGCCCCGCTCGACGTGCTCGCTCATCAGCTGTGTGGCGTACAGGCCGGCCTCGATGCGCTTGGCCAGCTCGACCTCTTCCTCCGCGTTGAGCAGCGCCACCTTGCCGATCTGCTTGAGGTAAGCGCGAACGGAGTCCGCCGACGCGGTGAGCTCGGCGTCCTTGCGGGCCTGGCGCAGGGCCTCGGATTCGTCTTCGTCCCAGACGAAATCGCCGGACGCCTTGTCCTTTTCGGAGGGCTCGGCGATGTCCTCGTCTTCCCCGGCGGCGGGCGCGCCCTTCGCGGCGGGCGATGCCGCCGCCGCCTCGCCGTCCTCGGTGTCGGCCGGCTCGATGCCGGCTTCGTCGCCGTCGGCCGCCACGTCCTCTTCCAGGTCATCGAGGTTGAGGTCCTCGGCGTCGATGTCGATGTCCTCGCCCGGCTCGACCTCGAGGTCGGGTTCGGCGTCGAGATCCTCGACGGCATCCTCGGTGTCGAGGGCGTCCGGGCTGGCGTCGAGCTCCTCGGGAGCGGCTTTGGCTGCCGCCTTCGTTCCGCGGGCAGACGGGGCCTTCGCGGCCGCGCTCTTGACCGGGGAGCGGGTTTTCTTCGTGGTGGCGCTCGTCTTTTTGGTCTCGGCGGGCGCCTGTCCCCGCGCGGACTTGGTGGTCCGCGAAGCCGTCTGCGAAGCCGTCTTGGTGGCGCGTTTCGCCGGGGCGGAGCCGTTGGCGGCCTTTGCCGCCGATCGCTTGGCGGTGGACGACGGAGGCTTTGTGGCGGTGCGTTTCACCGGCTCATGGGTTGCCGCACTTGCCTTGCTCGCTGCCACTTACACCCCTTCGTTTGGACTCACTTTCGGTGGGTCTGGGCATGGTTAACCGAAAGTGCCTGCTATGTCGAATGTCGGCGTTGTATCCGCGTGAGTGCCCGCACACTTTCTCCTCGGGCGGTCGCCGTGGACCATTGTAACGACAGTGCGCGCTGGTACCGGCCTACCGGGCAAAATTCAGTGGGTCACATCGGAGGTCGCCGCCATCGCCGCGCCCACGATTCCGGCGGTGTTTTCTAGGGCGGCGGCCACCACCGGGGTGCGGTTTTCGAGCAGCGGCACCCATTTGTCGGCCTTGCGGCTGATCCCGCCACCCGCGATGAACAGATCCGGCCAGATCGCGTTCTCGATGGCCACCAGCACCCTGGTGACCTGCGTGGCCCACTTTTCGTAGCTCCAGTTGTTCCTGTCTTTGACCGAGGACGCCGCCCGTTGCTCGGCCTCCTTGCCGCCGACCTCGAGATGGCCGAGCTCGGTGTTGGGTATCAGCGTCCCGTTGTGAATGACCGCGGATCCGATCCCCGTGCCGAACGTCAGCAGCACCACCAGGCCCGACTGATCTTGGCCCGCACCATAGCGCTGCTCGGCGAGCCCGGCCGCGTCGGCATCGTTGAGGATCGTGACCTCCTGGCCGCCCAGTTCGGCGCTGATGACCTCGCGCGCGTTGGTCCCGATCCATGACTTGTCGACGTTGGCCGCCGTCTGGACGACCCCGTGGGTGACGACGCCGGGATAGGTCACCCCGAGGGGACCGGTCCATCCGAATCCGTTGACGACCTCGGCGATGGTCTTGGCGACCGCCGACGGCGTTGCCGGTTGCGGGGTCAACAGCTTGATCCGTTCGCCGATCAACAGCCCGGTGTCCATGTCGACGATGCCGCCCTTGATGCCGCTGCCACCGACGTCGATGCCGAATCCACGACGCGACGGCTTGCCGGTGACTGCGTCTGGTGGCGTATCCGTGGTCGTGTCGGTGCTGGTCATCGGAACTCCTCGGCGAGACTTGGCCTGTCCGCCCACCTTAGCCTGGCGAAGATGCCGGTTGGGGTGTCTGCGCGGCCGTGGCGTCTGTGATGCGATGGACCGGTGACGCGACCTGACGACGAGCCCGCGCAGCTGCGTTCGGTGGCCGAAAAGCTTACCGCCGAGGCCGCCGATTTCGTGAGGCGCCGCCGCGCCGAGGTGTTCGGCGCCGAGGCCGCGAGCCTTTCCGGCGCGGTGCGGTCGAAGACCACTCCGACCGATCCGGTAACCGTGGTCGACACCGAGACCGAGCGGTTGTTGCGGGATCGGTTGGCCCGACTGCGGCCCGGTGACCCGATCCTCGGCGAGGAGGGCGGTGGGCCCGCCGATCTCACGACCACGCCCGCCGACGCGGTCACCTGGGTGCTCGACCCCATCGATGGCACAGTGAATTTCGTCTACGGCATCCCGGCCTACGCGGTGTCGGTCGGCGCGCAGATCAACGGCGTGTCGGTGGCCGGTGCGGTCGCCGACGTCGTCGGCGGCCGGGTGTACTCGGCGGCGACCGGCCTTGGCGCGCACGTGGTCGACGAGCGAGGGACGGAGTCGTTGCGGTGCGCCGCCGTCGACGATTTGTCGATGGCGTTGCTGGGCACCGGTTTTGGTTACTCGCGGCGTCGCCGTACCAGCCAGGCGGCGCTGTTGGCGCACATGCTGCCGGTGGTGCGCGACGTCCGTCGCATCGGTTCTGCTGCGCTGGACTTGTGCATGGTCGCGGCGGGCCGGCTGGATGCCTACTACGAGCACGGGCTGCAGGTGTGGGATCGCGCAGCGGGTGCGCTGATCGCGGCCGAGGCGGGGGCACGCGTCTTGGTGTCGGCGTCGAAGGGCCCGGTGGGTAGCGCCGCAGTGGTGGTGGCCGCGGCCCCCGGCATCGCCGACGAGCTGCTGGCGGCGCTGGAGCGATTCAACGGCCTAGAGCCGTTGCCGGAGTGAGTCGGTCCGACCGGGCGCTCAGCAGCTGCTGGCGTGGATCTTTTGCAGCAGTGTGGGATCCGACGGCTCGGTGGCGCCGGGGCGCAGGCTGGCGAGCACCGCGTCGATGTCGTCGTTGTGAGCCAGCGCGCTGAACTCCGTGCCGAGGGCAAGGTCGACGGAATCGTCGGCGCGGTTGTCGTTGAACAGCTCGGTGCACGGCGCCACGAGCCACACCGCGGCCGCGGTGGCTTGTCCGGCCGTGCCGAAGCGGATCTGGCCCTGGCAGTTCAGCCTCGTGCCGGCGTAGACGGGGTCGTTGGCGGCGGTGGGCTGCGCGAAACCCAGGTCTTTCATCGCCCCCGCGACGTCGCCGGCTTGCCCGCCGCGGCCGCTGGCGTTGAGGACGCGGACCTTGGTGTCGGTGAGTTTGGCGGGGGTGACGTCCGTCATGGCACTTCGCGAGACCTGCTCACCGAGCTGGGGCGCCGCCGACCCGGCCGGCTGTGGCGGCGGGTTGCAGACGACGGCTTCGTGAACCTTCGCCGGTCGCGTCAGCGCCACCGTCCACACAACGCCGGTCGCCACCACCAGCAACGCGACCACGACGACGGCGGGCCGGGGGTTGCGGCGCCGAAAGGGCCTACCATGCTTGTCAAAAGCGGTACCCTCGGTGATTTGTGCGACCACAAGTGCACTCTAAACGCACTGTTTAAGGCTCAAGACAAGGGTCAACTCAGCGGTGTGACGTAAATCACACCTTAATGGCGTGGGATACGGGCACGAATCGTTTGGTGGATGCGTTCGACGCTGGTACAAAGCGTTGCTTGGGATAAAAAGGCCTGTGAGGGGATAGGGCAGGGGATAGATATGCCTACCGACTACGACGCTCCGCGGCGCACCGAGACCGACGAAGTCTCGGAAGACTCGCTGGAGGAGCTCAAAGCACGACGGAACGAAGCGGCCTCGGCCGTGGTCGACGTCGACGAATCCGAATCCGCCGAGTCTTTCGAGCTGCCTGGCGCCGACCTATCGGGTGAAGAGCTGTCCGTTCGCGTCGTCCCGAAGCAGGCTGACGAGTTCACCTGCTCGAGCTGCTTCCTGGTTCAACACCGCAGCCGTCTCGCCAGCGAGAAGAACGGCGTGATGATCTGTACCGACTGCGCAGCCTGATAGCTGCACTCAGCGTGTCAGTGCCGACAGCACCCGCTCCGGGTGACGGCAGCTCACCAGCCAGTACGGCGTCGGGTCGTCGGGGTCGTCGAGGACCAGCAGAACCATCGGTCCCACCCATGCCCGGTGCAGGACGTAGGCCGCCGGGTCGAGCTGGCGCCCGAGCGCTGCCGACTTTGCCGAGGGCGTTACCTCGGCGGACCGGGCGATCACTTTGACCGGCAGGTGCGCTTCCCCGGCCCACAGCTCGACCCCGCCCGGAACGGCCGAGTCGGCGGTGACGCGGATCTCAACCCGGCCGAGCCACAGCAGGGCGCCGGCGGCCACCGCGAACAGCGTTGCGTACGGCAGCCAGTCGGGCAGGGTGCGGACACCGAGGTTGACTTCGAAAGCGATCAGCGCCGCCAGCGCGAACGCCAGTGGCCACCACCACCATGGCACCCATAGTCGTTCGCGATATCGCACGCTGTGCGGCGCGACGCGCGTACCGGACACGCGGTCAAGGGTAGTCTGTGGCCCCGTGTCGACCAGTCTGGCCATTGTCCGCCTCGACCCCGAGCTTCCGCTGCCCAGCCGCGCCCACGACGGGGACGCCGGGGTCGACCTCTACAGCGCGGAAGACGTCAAGTTGGGCCCGGGGCAGCGTGCTCTAGTGCGCACGGGCGTCGCGGTCGCCATTCCGTTCGGGATGGTCGGCCTGGTCCACCCGCGCTCCGGATTGGCTGCGCGGGTAGGACTTTCGATCGTCAACAGCCCGGGCACCATCGACGCCGGCTATCGCGGCGAGATCAAGGTTGCGCTTATCAACCTCGATCCGGTCGAGCCCATCGTGGTGCACCGCGGCGACCGGATCGCCCAATTGCTGGTGCAGCGGGTCGAATTGGTCGAGCTGGTCGAGGTGTCGTCGTTCGACGAGGCCGGGCTGGCCGAAACATCCCGTGGCGACGGTGGTCACGGTTCCTCCGGAGGACATGCGAGTTTGTGATGGCATTCGGTAGACGCTCAGGCAAAGACGACAGCGACGACACGCCCGTCGGCCCGGCCGACGAACATGCGGAACCAGCGGACGGCATCGAGGCCCTGGCGGCGGACGAACAGGCCTCAGGAGAACATGCAGAGCCCCAAGACCTGGAAGACCTCGAGGGCCCGTTCGACATCGACGACTTCGACGACCCCGCGGTCGCCGAGCTGGCCCGACTCGACCTGGGCTCGGTGCTCATTCCCATGCCGGAGGCCGGGCAACTGCAGGTCGAGCTCACCGAGACCGGTATCCCCAGCGCCGTGTGGGTCGTCACGTCCAACGGTCGTTTCACCATCGCCGCCTACGCCGCACCCAAGACGGGCGGCCTGTGGCGTGAGGTGGCCGGCGAGCTCGCCGATTCGCTGCGCAACGACTCGGCCAAGGTCAGCATCAAGGACGGCCCGTGGGGTCGGGAGGTGGTCGGCACCGCCTCCGGCGTCGTGCGGTTCATCGGGGTCGACGGCTACCGCTGGATGATCCGCTGTGTCATCAACGGCCCGCACGAGACCATCGAGGCGTTGGAGCAGGAGGCGCGAGCGGCTCTGGCGGACACCGTGGTTCGCCGCGGTGACACCCCGCTGCCGGTGCGGACGCCGTTGGCCGTGCAGCTGCCCGAGCCGATGGCGGAACAGCTGCGCGCCGCCGCGGCCGCGCAGCAGGCCCAGGCGGAGCAGCAGCCGCCCAACGAGCCGGCCGCCCGCCGCAGCGCCGAGGGATCGGCCATGCAGCAGCTGCGCACCACAACGGGCGGCTGACGCCTAAAGCCCGGCCAGAGCGGCCAGACAGGCCGCGCCCAGCGCGGCGGGGTCCAAACCGATCTCATCCAGCGTCACTGTCCGCAGTGCCGCGCGCGGCGCGGCGGTGGCCCAGTCGACGGCCACCTGCAGCGGGTGGATCGGATCGTCGACGGCGCCGACCACCGCCAGCGGCGCGGCCAGCCGGGTGAGGTCGGAGCGGGTGGGCGCGACGTAGGCCGCGGCTTCCTCCATGGCGTCGGGCAATTGCGGCCACTGGGCGCGCCAAGACCGCGCCAGCTCGTCGGCCAACCACGGCGGGCTGGACGACCGCATCTGCGTCGTCGTCGCCGCCAGACCGTCGGCGCGCAGCCGGGACGCCGAATACCGTGCCGCCAGCGCCGCCGGTGCGGCTCCGGGAGCGCCGGCCCAGGCAGGCAGCGCGGCCAGAACGGCGACCGCGCGATCGGGGTGGGCCAGCGCCCACGCGGCCGCCACTGCGGCGCCGATCGAGACACCGCCGACACCGATCGGGCCTTCGCGCGCGGCCTCGTCCAACGCGGACAGGTAGCCGTCGATCAACCGATCCGGCCGGGGCGGTGGGGCGACCAGCGTCGCGCCGACCCCGCGCAACGGGTCCGAAAACGCGCGGTAGACGTAGTCGTCGTCGGAGCCGGTTCCCGGCAACAACACCGTCGCGACACCCCGCAGATCGACAGCCACCCCTCGATATTGCCCGGCCGTCATGGAGCGTCCAACATCACGTTTGATTCGGTTGGCACCGGGGAACCAAGGGGTCTACCTTGTCCGTTGGCATAGGGAAAAGCACCGAGGCTTATCAGCACCGTCAGGAGTGGCCATGGGGGCCCAAGGGTATTTGCGCCGGCTCACCCGTCGGTTGACGGAGGACCCGGAGCAACGTGACTCCGAAGAGTTGTCCGACGAAGTCTTGAGTTCCGGCGCGCAGCGCGTGATCGATTGCGAGCGTGGCCAGGAGGTGACGATGGTCGGCACCTTGCGCAGCGTGGAAACGAACGGCAAGGGTTGCTCCGGCGGGGTGCGCGCCGAATTGTTCGACGGCACCGACACCGTCACGCTGGTGTGGTTGGGTCAACGCCGCATCCCCGGCATCGACTCGGGCCGCAAGCTGCGGGTGCGGGGTCGGCTGGGCAAGCTGGACAACGGGACCAAGGCCATCTACAACCCGCACTACGAAATTCAACGGTGACCGTCCCCGGGGATCTGGGGGCAAGCCCGTGACCGCTAATCGCGTCAGCCCGGAACGTCTGCTGGCACAGGCAGGCGGGGTGAGTGGCGTCATCTACTCGTCGGTGCCCGTGGTGACCTTCGTGCTGGTCTCCAGCCTCTTGGGTTTGTTGCCCGCCATCGGGTCCGCGCTCGGCGTGGCCGCGCTGGTCTTGCTCTGGCGGCTGATTCGCCGGGAATCGACGCAGCCGGCGTTGTCGGGGTTCATCGGCGTGGCCGTCTGCGCGCTGATCGCCTACATGGTGGGGCAGTCCAAGGGCTACTTCCTGCTGGGCATCTGGATGTCGTTGCTGTGGGCGGTGGTGTTCGCGGCGTCGGTGCTGATCCGTCGGCCCCTGGTGGGCTACGCCTGGAGCTGGGCCAGCGGCCGTGATCGGGGCTGGCGCGACGTGCCCCGGGCCGTCTACGCGTTCGACGTCGCCTCGCTCTGCTGGATGCTGGTGTTCGGCGCCCGGTTCGTGGTCCAGCGGCTCCTCTACGACGCCGATCAGACCGGTTGGCTGGGGGTGGCGCGGATCGGGATGGGCTGGCCGCTGACCCTGCTGGCCGCGCTGGCGACGTACGCGGCGATCAAGGCGGTTCAGCGGGCGATGCCCGCGCAAGAGGCGGCCGAGGCCGACAGCGTCAACGACTAGTCTTCGGGCTCGGGTCCTGGCAAGAGCAGCTTGCTCAGCTGTTCCTCCACCTCGGTGACCGCTACGAAAAGCAACTCGTCGCCGCCTTCCAGCGGCTCGTCGGCCTCCGGCACAATGACTCGCGGGCCGCGCAGGATTGTCACGAGCGCGGCATCCCGCGGCAAATGCAGTCTGCGCACCGGCTTGCCGCCCCACGGCGTGTCGTCGGGAAGCGTGATCTCGACGAGGTTGGCCTGGCCCCTGCGGAATTCCATGAGCCGCACCAGATCACCCACTGCGACGGCCTCCTCGATCAGCGACGCCAGCATGCGTGGTGTCGACACCGCCACGTCCACACCCCAGGCGTCGGTGAACAGCCATTCGTTGCGGGGATCGTTGACGCGGGCGACCACCCGCGGCACCGCGAACTCGGTCTTGGCCAGCAGGCTGAGCACCACGTTGACCTTGTCATCGCCGGTCGCGGCGACAACCACGTCGAAATCCTCGAGGTGCACCGACTGCAGCAGGCTCAGCTCGCAGGCATCGCCGAGGCGCCAGTGTGCGGCCGGGATGGCGTCGACGTCGACGTGGTCGGGGTTGCGCTCCATCAGTGTCACGTCGTGGCCGTTGGCGAGGAGCTCGCGAGTGACCGACCGGCCCACTGCGCCGGCCCCGGCGACAGCTACCTTCATTTGAGGGCTCCCGCCTCTAGATCCTCACTGGGCGGCAACGCCGCAATGGCCACCGCCTCGGCGGCGCGGCCGGATATTGCGGCGATATAGACCTGATCGCCGGCCTGGATGACCGTCTTTGGTTCCGGCAACACGCCGGTGCCGAACCGGATCAGGAACGCCACCCGGGCGCCGGTGGCCTGCTCGAGGTCGGTGGCCCGGTGCCCCACCCAGTCCTCGTGCAGATCGACCTCGGCCACAGCGACGGTGCCGGTCGGATCGCGCCACTTGGCGGTTTCGCCTTCCCGGGTGAGTACGTTGAGCAGGCGATCGGTGGTCCAGGGCACCGTGGCGATCGTGGGGATGCCGAGGCGCTCGTAGACCTCGGCGCGCTTGGCGTCGTAGATCCGGGCGACGACGCGCCGGACGCCGAAAGTCTCCCGGGCCAGCCGGGCCGAGATGATGTTGGAGTTGTCCCCGGATGACACCGCGGCGAACGCGTCGGCCGCCTCGATGCCGGCGCTCAGCAGTACGTCCCGGTCGAATCCCTGGCCCAGCACCCGCTCGCCCGCGAACTCCGGGCTCAGCCGGTTGAACGCGGCGCTGTCGCGGTCAATCACGGCAACGTCGTGGCCGATTCGGGAGAGGCCGTCGGCCAACGACGACCCCACCCGTCCGCAACCCATCACAACCACGCGCACTTGAGGTCCTCTCGGCTGCGTCCAGCGTTGTTCAATCGGCAAACCGGGGCTGGCCGGCCGATTCGGTCCGTCCGCAACATTGTCGCCTACGGAACGCTACCAACCCCGGGTGGGCTTACCCTTGGCTCTCGTGTCCAAACTTTCGACCGCCGCGCGCCGGTTGCTCATCGGCCGGCCGTTTCGCAGCGACCGGCTGAGTCACACCCTGCTGCCCAAGCGGATCGCCTTGCCGGTGTTCGCCTCCGACGCGCTGTCCTCGGTGGCCTATGCACCCGAGGAAGTCTTCCTGATGCTCTCGGTGGCCGGGGTGACCGCGTACGCGCTGACGCCGTGGATCGGTCTTGCCGTGGCCGCGGTCATGCTGGTCGTGGTCGCCAGCTACCGCCAGAACGTGCATGCCTACCCGTCGGGCGGTGGCGACTTCGAGGTGGTCACCACCAACCTCGGCGACACCGCCGGCCTCGTCGTCGCCAGCGCTCTGATGGTGGATTACGTTCTCACCGTTGCCGTTTCGACGGCGTCGGCGATGTCGAACATCGGCTCCGCGATCCCGGTCGTGGCCCAGCACAAGGTGTCCTTCTGCGTGGCCGCCATCCTGCTGGTGATGGCGTTGAACCTGCGCGGGGTCCGCGAGTCCGGGGTGGCTTTCGCGGTGCCGACCTACGCGTTCATCATCGGGGTCCTCGTCATGATCGGCTGGGGTTTGTTCCGGATCTTCGTGCTGGGCAATCCGCTGCGGGCGGAATCCGCCGGTTTCCATATGCACGCCGCGCACGGCCAAATCGTCGGTTTCGCTTTGGCTTTCCTGGTGGCGCGGTCGTTTTCCTCGGGATGCGCGGCGCTGACCGGTGTCGAGGCGATCAGCAACGGGGTGCCGGCGTTTCAGAAACCCAAGTCGCGCAACGCCGCGACGACCCTGCTGATGCTGGGCGGCATCGCGGTGACCCTGCTGATGGGGATCATCTTGCTGGCCGAGAAGATCGGGGTCCAGCTCGTCGAAGATCCCGCAACGCAACTGAGCGGTGCTCCGCCGAACTACTACCAGAAGACATTGGTCACCCAGCTGGCCGAGACGGTGTTCGGCAGCTTCCATATCGGGTTCCTGCTGATCGCCACGGTGACCGCGCTGATTCTGGTGCTGGCGGCCAACACCGCGTTCAACGGGTTTCCGGTGCTGGGATCGGTTCTCGCGCAGCACAGTTACCTTCCGCGCCAATTGCACACACGCGGAGACCGGTTGGCGTTCTCCAACGGAATCCTGTTCCTGTCGGGGGCGGCCCTGTTGGCGATCATCGCGTTCCGCGCCGAGGTCACCGCGCTGATCCAGCTCTACATCGTCGGCGTGTTCATTTCGTTCACGCTGAGTCAGATCGGCATGGTCCGGCACTGGACCCGGTTGCTGCGCACCGGGACGGATCCGCGGGCGCGGCGCAAGATGATGCGCTCGCGGGTGGTCAACACGGTCGGATTGCTCTCCACCGGTGCGGTCTTGCTCGTTGTCCTGGTCACCAAGTTCGCGGCCGGGGCGTGGATCGCCCTTTTCGCGATGAGTTTGCTTTTCCTCATCATGAAGATGATCCACCGGCACTACCACACCGTTGGCCGCGAGCTGGAGGAGCAAGAGGCCGCCCAACACGACGTGGTGCTGCCCAGCCGCAATCACGCCCTCGTTCTGGTGTCGAAGTTGCACCTGCCGACCTTGCGCGCGCTGGCCTACGCGCGCGCCACCCGTCCCGATGCGCTCGAGGCGCTCACCGTCAGCGTCGACGATGCGGAAACCCGCGAGCTGGCGCACAGGTGGGAGGAGAGCGATATCAGTGTGCCGCTCAAGGTCATTGCCTCGCCGTACCGCGAAATCACCCGTCCGATACTTGATTACGTGAAACGTGTCAGCAAGGACTCGCCGCGCACCGTGGTGACGGTGTTTATCCCCGAGTATGTGGTGGGCCATTGGTGGGAGCAGGTGCTGCACAACCAAAGCGCGCTGCGGCTCAAGGGCAGATTGCTGTTCATGTCCAACGTCATGGTGACTTCTGTTCCCTGGCAATTGAATTCGTCGGAGCGACTCAAAGCATTCCACCCGCACGCGGCTCCCGGCGACGCCCGTCGCGGAATCTTCGATTGAGCACCGGGCCGAAGCCCGGCGAACTGACGCTGGTCACCGGCGCCCCGGCCAACGGGGGCAGCTGCGTGGCGCACCATGAGGGCCGCGTGGTGTTCGTCCGCTACGCGCTGCCCGGCGAGCGCGTGCGGGTCCGGGTCACCGCCGACCGCGGCTCCTATTGGCACGCAAAGGTTATCGAGGTGATCGAGCCGTCCGACGATCGGATCGCGTCACTGTGCCCGATCGCCGGGGTCGACGGCGCCGGCTGCTGCGACCTGGCGTTCGCCGTCCCGCAGGCGGCCCGGGCGCTCAAGGCCCAAGTCGTGGCCAATCAACTTCAGCGGCTGAGCGGACATCACTGGATTGGGGAGGCCGAGCCGCTGTCGGCTTCCGGCCCCACCGGTTGGCGCACCCGGGTCCGGCTGGACGTGGGCGCGGATGGTCGACCGGGTTTCCACCGGTACCACAGCGACGAGCTGGTGACCGACCTGCGCTGCGCGCAGCTGCCGCCCGGGATGCTGGACGGGCTGGCCGCCACTGACTCGCCCCCGACCGCCCAGCTGCATGTGGCCGTCGACGACGACGGCGAGCGGCACGTGGTGCGCACCCTGCGCCAGGGCCGGCGGACCGCGACCACGGTGGTGGAAGGCGGCTACGAGGCGGTGCAGCGGGTGGGCGCGCGCACCTGGCGGGTGCCGGTCACGGCGTTCTGGCAGGCGCACCGGGACGCGGCGGGTGTGTACAGCGGTCTGGTCGCCGACTGGGCGCAACCCGGTGCCGGCATGACCATCTGGGATCTCTACGGTGGCGCGGGCGTTTTCGCCGCCGCGCTCGGCGACGCGGTGGGGGAGTCGGGGCGGGTGCTGAGTGTCGACACCTCGCGCTCGGCGACGCGCGCCGCTCGCGCCGCGCTGGTCGACCTGCCACAGGTCGATGTCGTCACCGATTCGGTCCGGCGGGCGCTGACGGGGCAACGGGCGAGTGCCGACGTCGCGGTGCTGGATCCGCCGCGGGCCGGTGCCGGGCGCGAAGTCATCGACCTGCTGGCCGCCGCCGGGGTGCCCCGCGTGGTCCACATCGGCTGCGAGGCGGCGTCTTTCGCGCGCGATATCGGGCTGTACCGCGGGCACGGCTACGCCGTCGAGCGGATCAGGGTGTTCGATGCATTCCCGCTGACCCATCACACCGAATGCGTTGCGCTGCTGACGCGTTAGGGCCCAGCGCCGCCGGTGCAGTCTCGGTTCAGCCCAAGACGAGGTAGCGCAGCCACAGGTAGAGCGCGGACAGCCCGGCGGAGATCGCCGTGACGATCGCCCCCTTGCGGGTGAATTCCCAGAAGGAGATCGGATTGTCGGCACGCGCGGCGATTCCCAGGACGATGACATTGGCACTGGCGCCGACGGCGGTGAGGTTGCCGCCGAAGTCGGTGCCGAGCGCAAGGGCCCACCACAGCACACCCTGATTCGCGTGGTCTGTCAGGGCTGGGCCCAGATCCGCGACGATGGGCGCCATTGTCGCGGCATACGGAACGTTGTTGACGAACCCACTGATCACCAGCGACACGGCGAGGATCACCATGGTCGCGAGCAGGGTGTTGCCGCCGGTGGCGGTGATCGCCAGGTGTGCCAGCTGTTTGACGATGCCCGTCTTCACCAGAGCCCCGACCATGATGAACAGGCCGGCAAAGAACAGCAGCGTTTCCCACTCGACGCTGGACAGGTAATCGGAATGCTCCAGCTTGGACACCACGATCAGGATGCCGGCGCCCAGTAACGCCACGATAGAAGGCTCCATGTGCAGCGTCGAGTGCGCGATGAATCCCGCGAACACCGCCACCAATACGACACCGCACGCGATGAGGAGCCTGGGGTCGCGAATGGCCTCCTTCTCTTCCAGCGACATGACGTCGGCGACCCGCTCCGGATCGACGGCGAACGAACCGCGAAACAGGCGGGGCAGCAACGCGATCAGCACGGCCATCACGATGATCACGATCGGCGTCAGATGAATCAGGAAGTCGTTGAACGTTAGGCCCACCTTGCTGGCGATGATGATGTTGGGCGGGTCGCCGACCAATGTCGCCGTGCCGCCAATGTTTGACGCGAACGCTTCGGCCATTAAGAACGGCGCCGCGCCGATCGCCAGGCGGTCACACACCAACAGGGTCACCGGGGCGATCAACAACACCGTGGTGACGTTGTCGAGCAGGGCCGACGCGATCGCGGTGACCAGCACCAGCAGGATCATGACGCGCAGCGGGGAGCCACGGGCGCGTTTGGCCGACCAGATCGCGATGTACTCGAACACACCGGTCTGGCGCAGCACGCTGACGATGATCATCATGCCAAGGAGCAAAAAGATGACATCCCAATCGATTCCGGTCTCGTGGGAATAGAAGACGTCATCGGAATTGACGATCGGCAACATGACCACGATCGCGGCGCCCGCCAGCGCCACCAGCGTCTTGTTGATGCGGTCGCTGGCGATCAGCGCATAGGCGACGACGAACACGACGACCGCCACGACGTTCATCGGATGTCCTGTGTCTTCAAGTCTTTGGGAGTGTCAGTGTTGCAGTGCCGCAGCCAATAGACGCGACGCCGTGATGACGCCGACCAATACGTTATCTTTCACAACCGCGATCAGGGGGCTGCGCAGCCGCGCCATCACCGCGGCGACCTCGATGATCGTGTCGTCCGCATGTGCCCAGGGGACATCAGTCAGGTGGTCGGGCAGCATGTCACCGACCGTCTTGCCGCCCAACTTGTCCGCCGCGCGGTCGGCCACGGATTCGTTGAGCACCCCGGCCAGCGAGGGGTCGTCCTGCACGTATTGGGGCACGATGAACCGGACCACTTGGGAGGCCGGCAGCACCGCGAAGGGCTTTCCGGAGCCGTCGGTGACGACTATTCCGGGCAGGCGGTGCTCGGCGAGCAGCCGGGCTGCATCGAGGGCGTCGGATTCGACGGTCACGACCGGGAAGTCCTCGGCGAGTTCCGCGGCGCGCATAGAAAGACAATACGTCGGTGTGCTCCAGTTCACCCCGCGCTGGTCGGGCCCCGTTAACAACTAGTGATCCGGCGGGCGCTGCGTAGACTAGCGGGATGCTGGAACAGATCCGCGGGCCCGCTGATCTGCAGCACCTTTCCCAACAGCAGCTACGCGACTTGGCCGCCGAGATTCGCGAGTTCCTGATCCACAAGGTAGCTGCCACCGGGGGGCATCTGGGACCCAACCTCGGCGTCGTCGAGCTGACGCTGGCGCTGCATCGGGTGTTCGACTCACCGCACGACCCGATCATCTTCGACACCGGTCACCAGGCATACGTCCACAAGATGCTGACGGGGCGCTCCCACGACTTCGAGAGCCTGCGCAAGAAGGGCGGCCTGTCGGGGTATCCGTCTCGCGCCGAGAGCCAACACGACTGGGTGGAGTCCAGCCACGCCAGCGCTGCGTTGTCGTACGCCGACGGCCTGGCCAAGGCGTTCGAGCTGAGCGGGCACCGCAACCGGCACGTGGTCGCCGTCGTCGGCGACGGCGCGCTCACCGGCGGCATGTGCTGGGAGGCGCTGAACAACATCGCCGCGTCGCGGCGCCCGGTGATCATCGTCGTCAACGACAACGGCCGCAGCTACGCGCCCACGATCGGCGGTGTCGCCGACCACCTGGCCACGCTGCGGCTGCAGCCGGCGTACGAACAGATGCTGGAAAGAGGCCGGGACGTAGTGCGCTCCATGCCGCTGTTCGGGAAGATCGCCTACCGCTTCATACACAGCGTCAAGGCCGGCATCAAAGACTCTTTGTCGCCGCAGCTGCTGTTCACCGACCTCGGCCTCAAGTACGTAGGGCCGGTCGACGGTCACGACGAACGCGCGGTGGAGGCCGCGCTGCGCCATGCCCGCGACTTCGGGCGCCCGGTCATCGTGCACGTCGTCACCCGCAAGGGCATGGGTTATCCGCCGGCCGAGGACGACGAGGCCGAACAGATGCATTCCTGCGGCGTGATCGACCCGGCCACCGGCCAAGCCACCAAGATCGCCGGCCCGGGCTGGACGGCGACCTTTTCCGACGCGCTCATCGGCTACGGCAAGAAGCGCCGCGACATCGTGGCCATCACCGCGGCGATGCCCGGCCCCACCGGGCTGACGGCGTTCGGGCAACAGTTTCCGGATCGCTTGTTCGACGTCGGCATCGCCGAGCAACACGCGATGACGTCGGCGGCCGGGCTGGCGATGGGCGGCATGCACCCGGTGGTGGCCATCTATTCGACGTTCCTCAACCGGGCCTTCGACCAGATCATGATGGACGTCGCGCTGCACAAGCTGCCCGTCACCATGGTGCTCGACCGGGCCGGGATCACCGGTTCCGACGGCGCCAGCCACAACGGCATGTGGGACCTGTCGATGTTGAACATCGTCCCCGGCCTCCGGGTGGCCGCACCCCGCGACGCGACCCGGTTGCGTGAGGAGCTCGCCGAGGCTCTCGACGTCGACGACGGTCCGACGGCGATACGGTTCCCCAAAGGTGATGTGGGCGAAGACATTCCGGCCCTGGAGCGCCGCGGGTCGGGCGTGTCGGGTATCGACGTGCTCGCCGTGCCCGCCGCCGGGTTGAACCACGACGTGCTGCTGGTCGGGGTCGGCGCGTTCGTGCCGATGGCGCTGGCGGTGGCCAAGCGGCTGCACAACCAGGGGATCGGCGTGACGGTGATCGACCCGCGCTGGGTGCTGCCGGTGTCCGACGGTGTGCTCGAACTGGCGGCGCGGCACAAGCTGGTCGTCACGTGCGAGGACAATGGCGTCAACGGCGGGGTGGGGTCGGCTGTGTCGGCCGCGCTGCGGCGCGCCGAGATCGACACGCCGTGCCGCGATGTCGGGCTGCCGCAGCAGTTCTACGACCACGCCTCGCGGGGAGAGGTGCTGGCCGACCTGGGGCTGACCGACCAGGACGTGGCCCGCCGGATCACCGGTTGGGTCGCCGCGCTGGGCGCTTCTGTTCCCGAAGAGGAGATCCGGGAGCATCTCGACTAGCGGTCGCTAAACGGTTGCGCGAAATCGACGCTAGCGCGCCCCAACCTTTTTCGCGCTGCCGTCGATTTCGGTGCTGCCGGCGGTTGGCTAATCCGGGGGCGGCGGCTGCAACGCCCGCGCCAGGACCGGGTCCACGAGTTCGCGCTGCCACGCCCGCGCCCGGCCGCCGCACAGAAACGCCTCGACGGCCTCCTCGGGGTCGGCCGCCGGCTCCCAGTCCCAGCACAGCCGTCGCACCAAGTCCGGTGCGATCAGATTTTCCGTCGGAACCCGCACCCGCTCCGACACTTCACCCAGCGCCGCCCGCGCCGCCTCCAGCCGTGCGGCGGCCTCCGGCTTGCGCCTGCTCCACCGCGCCGGCGGTGGCGGACCGTTCGGCGTCTCGGCATCGTCCGGCGGATCCTGGCTTTGCCGGGCCGCTTCCAGCGCCGCCAACCAGACCTCGGCGCTGCGGCGTTGGTTGCGCCCACCGAACACCGGCAACGCGACGAGGTCCTCGACCGTCGTCGGATCGGCGACGGCGGCATCGATGATGGCCGAATCCGGCAGCACGCGGCGCGGCGCGACGTCGCGGCGCTGAGCGATGCGGTCGCGCGCCGTCCACAATTCGCGAACCGCGGCCAAGCCTCTCCGGTCGCGCACCCGATGGATCCCCGACGTTCGGCGCCAGCGGTCCCGTCGCGCAACCGGCGCGACATCCCCGGCAGCCAAGGCTCGCAAATAGTCGAATTCCTCTGCGGCCCAGCCGGTTTTGCCCTGCTCGGCCAGCACCTCCGCGATCGCCGCGCGTAGCTCGATGAGCAGTTCCACGTCCAGGGCCGCGTAGTTGAGCCACTCGTGGGGCAGCGGGCGCTTGGACCAGTCGGCCGCGCCGTGGCCCTTGGCCAACCCGCGGCCCAATAGCCGCTCGACCATGGTGGCCAGGTTCACCCGGTCGAAGCCGGCCAGCCGCCCGGCAAGCTCCGTGTCGTACAGGGCCGGCGGCCGCATGCCGACCTCGGCCAGACACGGCAGGTCCTGATCGGCGGAGTGCAGGATCCATTCGTCGGTGTCGAGCACCTCGGCGACCGGCCGCAGCGCCGTCAGCGGGTCGGCGCCGTGGCTCACCGGGTCGATGAGCACGGTGCCGGCCCCGGCCCGGCGGACCTGAATGAGGTAGGCCCGGTTGGAGTAGCGGAAACCCGACGCCCGCTCGGCGTCCACCGCAAACGGTCCGCGCCCACGGTCCAGGAGCCGTGCGGCCGCCTCGATCTGGGCGACGGTCACCGCGAGATCGGGAATCCCGTCGGCCGGGTGGAGTAGCGGGGTGGGTTCGGGTGGGGTGCTGCCGGGCCCAGGGGTCGCCGGTTCGCCCATGTCAGGCGCGTGACCGCGAGCTCAGATCGGTGACTCCGGTCGGCGGTAGGCCCGCGGCGTGCTCGAGCACTTCGCAAAACGCCTCGACGTGCACCCCGACTTCGGGGGTGGTCGCCGTCCACGACGCCCGCAGCTCAAGCTGGTGAGCGCGGGGCGGTCCGGAGATGTCGCCGTAGCGCACCGATGTGGTGGCGGTGACGGTGCCGCCCAGGGCGGTGGTGTGATCGAGGCGCGCCTGAAGCGCGTCGACCAGCCAGCTCCACGCCACCTCCGGCAGCAGGGGATCGACCGCCTCACTCGGGTCCAGGTCGGCCTGGATGTATGCGACCAGGCGGATGGTCCCGTCCCAGGCGTCGGCACCCTCCGGGTCGTACAGCAGGATCAGCCGGCCGAACGCGTCGCCCTCGGATCGCTCCGGGACGATCTCGAGGTCGGGATGCTTGACCTCGGCACCCAGGGCGTAGCTATAGGGCGCCAGGCGCTGCGGCGGGCGGATCGGGCCCAGCTCGATCTCCGGCCGCACCGTGACGGCATTCATCGCCGCCACCGCCTCGCGGAATGGGGCCGGTTCAGCTGATGTCACAGCGTTCGACGGTAGACCTATCGACCGACACGCCGAAACAGGCGCGCCGAATTTCGCCGCCGTCGCGACCAAGCCGTTACCGGGGCTTACCGGGGCCTCACACAGGCCATAACGCCTGGTCAGCTTGCGGTTCCGCCGTTGAATCGGGCCGGGCGCTTCTCGCGGTGCGCGGCGAGGCCTTCCCGGACGTCGGGGCCGCTGAAACTGACGAATTCCAGGCCAAGCGACGTTTCGAAGGCGGGCCCGAACATCCGGTACCAGTGGTTGAGGCTGTGCTTGGTCCAGCGGATCGCGTCTTGGGCGCCCTGCGCCAGATTCTCCGCGAGGCGGGTTGCGGTGGCCAGGACCTCGTCGTCGTCGACGCAGGTGGAGACCAGGCCGATGCGCTCGGCCTCCTCGCCGAACAACGTCTCGCAGGTGAGCAGGTAGTACTTGGCCTTGGCCATGCCGACCAGCAGCGGCCAGCAGATCGCGGCGTGGTCGCCGGCGGCCACCCCGAGCTTGGTGTGCCCGTCGATGAGTTTCGCCGTCCGGCCCGCCACCGAGATGTCGGCGAGCAGCGCCACGACCAGGCCTGCGCCGACGGCGGGCCCCCGGATCGCCGAGACCACGGGCTTGTCGAAATTGACCATGTTGAGCACCAGGTCGCGGGCCTCGCGCATGATTCGGATCCGGCCCTGGTAGTCGCCGATGGTCTCCTCGATCAGGTCGAAGCTGCCGCCGGAGGAGAAGGCCTTGCCTTCGCCGCGGACGAGAACGGCGCGCACGGCCGGGTCGCGATCGATCACCGGCCAGATGTCGGCCAGGTCGCGGTGCATCTGCGGTCCGACCGAATTCAGGCCGGGGGCGTCGAGAACCACGGTCAGCACGCCGTTCTCGCTGGGTTCGCAGCGAAGGCTGGGGAACTCGTCGTACGTGATTGGCATCTTTGGCACCGAGGTGATGTTACGCAGCGGCGGTGTCGGTGGTGCCCGTGGCAGCATTAAGGCCGATGAACCTCCCTGCGCCTAACCGTCGCCAGCTTCCCGAGTCGCCGTATCTGGCCGCCGTCACCGGGCACAAGCCCGCCCACGTGCCGGTGTGGTTCATGCGGCAGGCCGGGCGCTCGCTGCCGGAGTACCGGGCGCTGCGCGAACGGCACAGCATGCTTCAGGCCTGCTTCGAGCCCGAGTTGGCCTGTGAGATCACGCTGCAGCCCATCCGCCGCTACGGCGTCGACGCGGCGATCCTGTTCTCCGACATCGTGGTGCCGCTGCGCGCCGCGGGCGTAGAACTGGACATCGTCGCGGACGTCGGGCCGGTCATCGCGCACCCGGTGCGCACCGACGCCGATATCGACTCGATGAAACCCCTTGAGCAGCAAGCGATTCAACCGGTCTGCGAGGCGGTTTCGCTGCTTGTGGCCGCGCTGGGTGAGGTTCCGCTGATCGGTTTCGCCGGTGCGCCGTTCACCCTGGCGTCCTACCTCATCGAAGGGGGTCCCAGCCGCAACCACGCCCGCACCAAGGCGATGATGCTCGCCGAACCGGCCAGCTGGCATGCGCTGATGTCGAAGCTGGCCGACCTCACCGTCGTGTTCCTGCGCGGCCAAATCGAGGCCGGGGTGGACGCCATCCAGGTGTTCGACTCGTGGGCGGGGACGCTGTCGCTGACCGACTACCGCCAATACGTGCTGCCGCACAGCTCAAGGGTGTTCGCCACGCTGTCGGAATACGGCGTGCCCATGACGCACTTCGGGGTCGGGACGGCCGAACTGCTGGGCGCCATGTCGGGGGCGCTCAAGTGCGGTATGAAACCCGGGCAGGCCACCGTCGTCGGGGTCGACTGGCGAACGTCCCTGGCCGACGCCGCCGCCCGGGTCGAACCCGGCACGGCGCTGCAGGGCAACCTCGATCCGGTGGTGCTGCTGGCGGGCTGGCCGGTGGCCGAACGCGCCGCGCGGGCCGTCATCGACGACGGGCGCCGCGCCGTCGACGCGGGAGCGGTCGGCCACGTGTTCAACCTCGGCCACGGGGTGCTGCCCGAGACCGACCCCGGCGTGCTGACCGAGCTGGTTTCGCTGGTCCACTCGCTATGACGGTCCGCTCGTATTGCGTTGTGGGCGGCGGTATCTCGGGGCTCAGTGCGGCATACCGGCTCCGCGCCGCCGCCGGCGACGACGCGACGATCACGCTGTTCGATCCCGCCGACCGGCTCGGCGGCGTCCTGCGTACCGAGCAGGTCGGCGGAGGGCCGATGGACCTGGGTGCCGAGGCGTTCGTGCTGCGCCGGCCGGAAATGCCGGCGCTGCTGGCGGAGCTTGACCTGTCGGGGCGCCAACTGGCCACCACCGGCGCCCGGCCACTGATCTACAGCGGGCAACAGTTGCACCCGCTGCCCGCCGGCACGGTTGTCGGGATCCCGTCGTCGGCCGCTTCGGTGGCGGGATTGGTCGACGACGCTACCGTCGCGCGCATCGACGCCGAACCCGGCCGCCCATTGGGCTGGCAACCCGGCGCCGATCCCGCGGTGGCCGAATTGGTCGGCGACCGGTTCGGCGGGCAGGTCGTGGCCCGGTCGGTGGATCCGCTGCTGAGCGGGGTGTACGCGGGGTCCGCGGCGACGATCGGTCTGCGTGCGGCCGCCCCCAGCGTGGCGACGGCCCTCGACCGCGGCGCCAACAGCTTGACCGACGCCGTGCGGCAGGGGTTGCCGGCGGACACCGGCGCGCCGGTGTTCGGGGCGCTGGACGGCGGCTACCAGGTGCTGGTCGACGAGCTCGTCGAGCGCAGCCGGCTGCGCTGGGTCCCCGCCGCGGTGGAACGGCTCGACCCCGCCGAACCCGGCTGGGGGCTGCTGGACGACACCGGTGCTCACTGGCACGCCGATGCCGTGGTCTTGGCCGTGCCGGCAGCGCGGCTGGCGAACCTGGTGCAGGACATCGCCCCGCGCACCGCCGTCGCCGCCGGCCGGATCGAGAGCGCGTCCTCGGTGGTGGTGGCGCTCGCCGTGCCCGCCGACACCCCGTTCCCGCAAAGTTCCGGGGTGCTCGCGGCCAGCGGCGAGCCCCTGCACGCCAAGGCGATCACCCTGTCGTCACGCAAGTGGGGTGCGCGCGGGGACACGCAACTGCTGCGGCTGTCGTTCGGGCGGTTCGGCGACGACCTCGCGTCTCGCGCCACCGACGACGAGCTGCTGGCCTGGGCGGTGGAAGACCTGGGGGACGTGTTCGGGCTGGCCGTCGACCCCGTCGATGCCCGCATCCGGCGCTGGATCGACGCGATGCCGCAGTACGGCCCCGGCCACGCCGATGTGGTCGCCGAGGTGCGCGCCGGCCTGCCGCCGACGCTCGCCGTGGCCGGCAGCTACCTCGACGGGATCGGCGTGCCCGCGTGTGTCGGGGCGGCCGGCCGGGCGGCCGAGCGCGTGATCAGGGCCGTCGAGGGCTTAGACGCGGAAGTGGCACGATAGGTTTCATGGCCAAACTCGATTCCAAACTGGACTATGCGGCCCTGAACTCGATGCTTCGCTACCTGATGTTCTCGGTGTTCTCGGTGCGGCCCGGCGTGCTCGGCCAGGAGCGCGACGCCGTGATCGACGACGCGTCGACGTTTTTCAAGCTGCAGGAGGAGCGCGGCGTCGTGGTGCGCGGCCTCTACGACGTGGCGGGCCTGCGCGCCGACGCGGATTTCATGATCTGGACCCACGCCGAACGCGTCGAGGCACTGCAGGCGACCTACGCCGATTTCCGGCGCACCACGATCCTGGGGCGCGCCTGCTCGCCGGTGTGGAGCAGCGTGGCGCTGCACCGGCCGGCCGAGTTCAACAAGAGCCACATCCCGGCGTTCCTGGCCGGCGAGGAGCCCGGCGCCTACATCTGCGTGTATCCCTTCGTGCGGTCCTACGAGTGGTATCTGCTGCCCGACGAGGAACGCCGCCGCATGCTCGCCGAGCACGGCATGGCCGCCCGCGGGTACAAGGACGTCCGCGCCAACACCGTGCCGGCGTTCGCGCTGGGTGACTACGAATGGATCCTGGCGTTCGAGGCACCGGAACTGGATCGCATCGTCGACCTGATGCGCGAGCTGCGCGCCACCGACGCTCGCCGGCACACCCGTGCGGAGACGCCGTTCTTCACCGGGCCGCGGGTGCCGGTCGAGCAGCTGGTGAGCTCGCTGCCATGACCGCGCCGGCGACGATGCAGTGGGGGCACCGCCCGCTTGCGGGGGAGAGCGGCGCTCATGACTGAGCCCGACCCGACCGATCCCACCCGCTTCGAGGAAATGTATCGCGACGACCGGATGTCGCACGGGCTGCCCGCCGCCACGCCGTGGGACATCGGGGGTCCGCAGCCGGTGGTCCAGCGGCTGGTCGCGCTGGGCGCGATCAAGGGCGAGGTGCTCGACCCCGGCACCGGACCGGGTCACCACGCGATCTACTACGCCTCCCAAGGTTATTCGGCGACCGGCATCGACGGGTCGGAAGGTGCGCTGGAGCGGGCCCGGGACAACGCGCGGAGGGCCGGGGTGTCGGTGAACTTCGCGCTGGCCGACGCCACGAAGCTGGAGGGTTTCGAGGACCGGTTCGACACCGTCGTCGACTGCGCCTTCTACCACACCTTCAGCACCGATCCCGACTTGCAGAAGTCGTATGTGCGGGCGCTGCATCGGGCCACCAAGCCCGGGGCGCGGCTGTACATGTTCGAGTTCGGCCAGCACGACGTCAACGGCTTCACGATGATGCGGTCGTTGTCCGAGGACGATTTTCGTCAGGTGCTCCCGGTCGGCGGTTGGGAGATCACCTACCTGGGCCCGACAAGCTACCTGATCAACCTGAGCGTTCAGACGATCGAGATGATGATGGCGCGGAATCCCGACATGGCCGACGAGGTGCAGCCGATGCTGGAGCGATTCCGCGCGATGGAGCCGTGGCTGGTCAACGGCCGGGTGCACGCCCCGTTCTGGGAGGTTCACGCCACGCGGGTGGACTGACGCCGCGTGGCTTTTTCGCGCCCCTCGCGTCGCGAAACTTAAACGACGGCGTTGATTACCGGCGTGTCGTGTGCGTGGTTTGAGTGTCGCGGCATCCCCGACGGTTGAGCGCGCCGCGCACGCGTCGCACCACGTCCTCAGGTTTGTCCTCGGCGATCACTCGGATGACGATCCAGCCGAGTTCTTCGAGCTTGCGCAGCCGGTCCTGGTCGCGGGCGTACTGCCGTCGGTTGGCGCGATGGTGGTCGCCGTCGTACTCGACGGCCACGCCGTACTTCTCCCAGCCCATGTCGAGTAAGGCAATTAGTCGCCAGTTCTCCTGCACCGGTATTTGGGTGGTGGGAACGGGTAGCCCGGCATCGATCAGCAGCAAGCGCAGCCAGGTCTCCTTGGGCGATGCCGCGCCCGGATCAACGAGGGGGAGGGCCGCGCGCAGCTTCAGCAAGCCTCGCGCACGCGAGTACCGCTTGGTCAGCAGCAGCACATCCTCGCGCGGGAACGGCGTCGCCCGCATCAGCGCGTCGAGCCGTGTCACCGCCGGGCCGGTGGGCAGTTGCCTGGCCAAGTCAAACGCCGTCCGGGCCGGAGTGGTCACCGGCAGACCGGCGACACGGGTCACCTCGTCCGGCTCGACTCGCTGATTGCGGGTGATCACGCCGGCCGGCGGATGCGGGTTACGCCAGATCAATTCGATGGGCTCGTCGTCGTCGATCCAACTCGAGCCGTGCAGCGCAGCCGCGGCCAGTCCGGCCAGCACGCCGCGTCGGCCCGACCACAACCATGCCGCAACCGAACGCGTGCGCAGCGATGGCGCGGCGCAGTCCGGCAGATATACGTCGGGATGGATTGCACGGAACCCGGTTCGCAGCCGATACCGGGTCAGTGTTCCCAGCCGCAGGGCCTCGCTGCCCACAAAAACGTTGTCCACAAATGAAAGACGTCACCACGCGTCCGCGGGGTCCGCGAAACTTAAACGACGGCGCCGCATTGCGGCGTGTCGTGTGCGTGGTTTAAGTGTCGTGAAAAGTGCCCGCCCAGCCGAGCGCTAAGCCCCCGCCGGGACCAGGCGCAGCGAGATCGAGTTGATGCAGTAACGCTGATCGGTGGGTGTCGGATACCCCTCGCCGGCGAACACGTGGCCCAGGTGGCTGTGGCAGTTCGCGCACAGCACCTCGGTGCGCGTCGTGCCCATCGAATGGTCGGGCCGCAGGATCACCGCGTCGGAGCTCGCCGGGTCGAAAAACGACGGCCAGCCGCAGTGTGACTCGAATTTCTCTGTGCTGCGGAACAATTCGGCGCCGCAGGCCCGGCATTGGTAGACGCCCTCGGTCTTGGTGTCGGTGTACTCGCCGGTGAACGGCCGCTCGGTGCCCGCGCGACGGAGCACGTGAAACTCCTCCAGGGTGAGTTTCTGCCGCCACTCGTCATCGGTCAGCTGCAGCTTCGGATTCATGCTTCCACGCTAGCGCGCTCCCGCTCGGCCGTCAGCCACGCCGGATCGATGCCCTCGTCCAGCCGGTCCTCGGCCTTGGCGTCCAGGTAACGGAAATAGAGCACGGTGAACGCGACGATCAGCAGCAGCGACCAACCGTAGGTGATCTTCAGGTAGTGCAGCGCGCGGCCATACCGCATGTATCTGTAAATCAGCCAGTCGTCCAGCGTCATGAAGCCATAGATCCCGAGCCACGCCGGCCAGTTGCGGATCAGCGAGTTCTGCAACACCACCGTCATCAGGAACGGGAAAAGCATCATCGAGTAGTAGCCCTGGGCCAGCGGCAGCACCAGCCAGGAACACACCAGCAGCACGCCCGACGAGCTGGTGAACCAGAACAGCGGGTCCCGGGTGCGGTAGTAGCGGTACAGGAGCCACAGCGCGCCGATCGCCAGCAGCGTGAACAAGATTCGCAGGAACACGATCAGCCAGGTGGGCAGGCCGAAGTACACGCCGTTGCCCTCGATCGAGCTGTTGAAGTAGTCCCGGGTGCCCCCGATGTACGGAAGCGTTTTGGTGAAGAATTCCATCGGGTGGCTGACCAGCGGCAGCGCGGCCAGGTTAATGACCACGGGAACCACGATCGCGGTGACCACTGCTCGCCACTGGCGGTTGAGCAGTGGCAGCAACAGCAGTGGGCCCAGCACGGGTTTGAGCGTGAGTGTGAGCCCGATCGCGAGGCCGGCCCACCACTGACGGCTGACCCTGCCGTCCAACAGCCAGCGCAAGAAAAGCATCTCGGCCAGCAGCACGCAACCGTTGATGTTGGTGAACACCAGCGTGCTGGTGACGCTTTCCGTGCAAAACATCGCCAGCAGCAATGCCGGGGCGGCCACCGAGGACAGCGTGAATTTGAACAGCCGTAGCAGCAGGTACCAGGCGATCAGGATGGCCACGGTGTTGATCAAGATGAACAGATACCGCGAGGGCGTGAAGGACAGATAACCGAACGGCGCCATCAGCAGCGTGCCACCGGGCGGATACAGGTAGTGCGGGTCGACGTAGTCGAAGTGCTCGTTGTAGATGTCCCAGCCGTGCCGGAAGTTGAGGACCGCGCGGTACACCGGTTTGAAGTCGTCGGTGATATTGCCGTTGAGGGTGAGCACGATGCTGCGATGCAGCACCGAGAAGATTGCCGCCGGCCACAGTGCCGACCGCAATATCGTCGCCGCACTCGGTGCGCTGGTGCGGGGACGAAACGCGGCCAGGATCCAATCGCGCAGGCCGGTCCGGGTCGAGTCAGCTGCGGTCACCAGCGCACGGTACACCGGGGGCTTCGCCCGGCGACGATGCGGCCGCGTAGCGGGCGAGGAGAAGCCGGGCAATTAGGCAGAGGCGAAGTGTCAGGCGGGACAGTAGGTGTCGGTTGCGGGCAGCTTGCCGCTGTTGAGGTAGCCGATCAGCGGCGGGACCGCGCAGGGGGAATAGACGCTGGCGCCGTGACCGATGCCCTGCCACATCACCCGCTTGCTGGCCGCGTTGGCGTTGATGATGGTGGCCGCGGTCTGAGCGACACCCTCCGAGCCGACGATCGGGTCGTTCTGCACGCCCGCCAACAGGGCGTCGATTTTGAGATCCTTCGGCGGCGCCGGCGGCGGAATGGTGGGCCAGTGCACGCATTTGACCAAGTTGAGCGCGGCGACGGTGCCGAATTGCGGATAGAGCTTCCCCCACGCCACCACCAGTTCGCGCACCCGGTCCGGGGTCGGGCGGTTGATGGCGTCGCTGCAGGAGTTGACGAACTGGCCGTCGGAGTCGTTGGCGGCGAATGCGCGGTTGATCAGGTTGTTCAGCTGGTTGGCGTCGCCGGAACGGGCGGCCGCCAGCGCGTTGGCCAGGCTCGTCGTGGAGTTGACGCGGCCGCCGGAGGGGAAGCCCAAGGCGACGGTGATCGCGTTGACCACCGCGGCCACCGGTGCGCCACCGGGCCCCTTGCCGGCGCGGGCGTCGGACAGCAGCGCGCTGACGGCTCCCTTGGGATCGGGACCCAGCGCGCAGTTGACCGCGACGCACTGCGCGGCGAACGCGTCGAGCGCGGCCTGCTGGCCCTTGACCTGTTGCTCGGCGGCGGCTTCGGCGTTGACGCCCAACGCGACGGGGGAGTCGAGGATCAGCCGTGCGACCCGGTCGGGCCGCGACGCGGCGTAGGCGAGCGCCACCTGGGCGCCGTTGCCGATCCCGACCAGCGCGACCGCGGGCACGTCCCAGAGGCCGCGCAATCGCTCGATGTCGGAGGCGGCGTGCGAGTTGTCGTAGGCCGATGCGCCCGGCGCGATGGCGTCGGTGCAGTTCGTGGTCGCGGTGTTGGAGATTTCCGAGAGGTTGGCAACCGGGTCGTCGCCGGGTTGGAATTGCGCCTGGTCGCGCATCGACTGGCGGTCAAGCTGATCGCGGCAGTCGATTGGGCTCGACATGCCCATGCCACGCCGGTCGACGGCGACGATGGGGTGGGTTTGGAGCACATCGGCGCCCCCACGGGAGAGCCAGACCGGCAGTTGCGTCGAGGACGGCAGGTCGGAGCCGGTGGTGAAGACCAGCGGTCCCGCATCGTGCGGTGTCTGACTCGACCGCGCGCGGACCACGCCGATGCTGAGGGTCCCGGACCCGCCGTTCACCGGGTCGAGGTCGGTGTCGTAGTTCGCGCAGTCGAGCTGGACGCCGGCCGCTGGAGGGACGGCCGCGTCGGTGAAGACCCGCGACGTGCAGTCGTGCCAGGACAAGTCGTTCTTTGGTGCGGCAATCGGTGGCGGACCGCTGGGCGGAGGCTTCGTCGTGGCCACGCCTTGCGGCCGGGCGCCGGAGTTGGTGGCGAAGCGCGGGTCCGCGGCCAGGCCCGGAACGCAGCCGGCCACCATCGCGGTCACCGCCACCAGGATCGTGGCGGATGCGATCTGCCGACTCATGCCGACCACAGTAGCTAGGCCTTCACATATCGGGTGTAGAGGTAGCCGGCGTCGTCGGTGAGGATGTGGGCGCAACGCATGCGGGTCAGCAGCTGGTCCGGGCCGGTCACGATGCGTCGGGCCAGGCCGCCGACGAGATACGGCGCGACCGTCAGGCACAGCTCGTCGAGCATGCCGCGCTCGACGAACGCCCCGAGCAGCGTCGGCCCGCCTTCGGTCAGGATGCGGCGCATGCCGCGCGCCGCGAGGGCCTCCAGCAAAGTGGCCTCGTCGACATTGCCGGCGTCGGCGCCGGAGCAGTCGACCACCTCGCACAGGTCGCCGAGCAGCCGGCGCGTCTTCTCGGCCGCCGCCGCGCAGGTGAGCACCAGGGGTGGCACCTCGGTCCGGGTGAACACCGGCATGTCCCGGTCGAGATGACCCGAGTTGGTGACGATCGCCAGTTGCGGAACCTCGCCTTGCCCGCGGCCCTGGCGCCGCTGCCGCTGAGCGACGCCAAGGTGCGCGCCGGAATAGTTCTCGATCCGCACCGTGCCCGCCCCGACCACGATCACGTCGGCCAGTTCGCGCAGCAGGTTGAAAATGTGCCGGTCGCCGGGACCTGCCATCCCGCCGCTGCTGCCATCGGTGGTGGCGCCGCCGTCCACGCTGGCGATGAAGTTCGCCCGCACCCACGTTCCGTCCCGTTCCGGATAGTCGTAGAACCGGTGAAGTTCGCCGTCGTCGAGTTCCCGTATCGACCCGAGCAGCGTCAGTGGGGTGTCGGCGGCCATGAGCTCGATTGCAACACGCCGCTACAGTTCCTGCATGCACGGGTCCGCCTCCGCCGATGCGCCAGGCCCCGTGCCCCGGCTGGTGGATCGGCAGCCGACCGTGTCGCCGGAGCGATTGATCGCTCAATTAAGGCCGCCGCCAACGTTTGCCGACGTGAGCTTTGCGACGTATCACCCGGATCCGGCGGAGCCGACCCAGGCGCGCGCCGTCGCGGCCTGTCAAGACTTCTGCCGGCAGGCCGTGGAGCGCCGGGCGGGCCGCCGAAAACTTTTCGGGAAGCGGGCCGTGTTGCCCGGCGTCGGGCTCTACCTCGACGGCGGCTTCGGCGTGGGCAAGACGCACCTGCTCGCCTCGGCGTATTACCAGTTGCCCGGACACGGGCCAGAACCCCCGTCTCCCAAGGCGTTCGCCACATTTGGCGAGCTCACCCAGCTCGCCGGGGTGTTCGGCTTCGTCGAATGCATCGAGATGCTGACCGATTACACGGCCGTGTGCATCGACGAGTTCGAGCTCGACGACCCGGGCAACACCACCCTGATTTCGCGGATGCTCTCCACGTTGGTCGAGCGCGGAGTGTCGGTCGCCGCCACCTCCAACACCTTGCCCGAACAGCTCGGCGAGGGCCGCTTCGCGGCTCAGGACTTCCTACGCGAGATCAACACGCTGGCAAGCATTTTCACGACGGTGCGGATCGAGGGACCCGACTACCGGCACCGCGGCCTGCCGCCGGCGCCCCAGCCGTTGTCCGACGAGGAAGTGGCCGCGCGCGCCGCGGAGGTCGACGGGGCGACGCTGGACGATTTCGACGCGCTGTGCGCGCACTTGGCCACCATGCACCCATCGCGGTATCTGACGCTGCTCGAGGGCGTGACGGCGGTGTTCTTGACCGGCGTGCACGGTATCGACGACCAGAACGTCGCGCTGAGGTTGGTGTCGCTGACCGACCGGCTGTATGACGCCGGCATCCCGGTGGTGGCTTCGGGAGCGAAGCTGGACACCATCTTCGGTGAGGAGATGCTCGCCGGTGGCTATCGAAAGAAGTACCTGCGGGCCACTTCACGGCTGGTGGCGCTGACCGGCGCCGCGATCAACCAAGCTCGCGAACCATGACGTAGTCGTTTTCGATGCTGGTGCCCAGTTGAAAGGTCCTGGTGCCATTGATCGTAAAGCCGGCCTTGGCGTAAAAGCGTTGTGCGCGGTTGTTTGCCTGGTTGACACCCAGCCACACGCTGCGCACACCCCGTTGTTCGGCGGTGGCCAGCGCGAGGTCCATCAGCGCGGTCGACACCCCGGTTCCGTGGTAGCCGGGGAGCACATAGATCTTTGACAGTTCGGCGGAATCGTCGGCGTCGCCGCGAACGATCATGGCGTAACCGATGATTCGGCCGTCCTGCGCGGCGGTGATGATGACGCGTTGCGGATCGGCCAGATACTCCGCGAAGCGCTCGGCCGACAAGTTGGTTTCGATGAACGACGCGATATTCTCCGGGGCCGTCGCGGGGGGACACGCCAGCGGAAAGGTGCGCGCCGCAACGTCGGCCAACTCTACGGTGTCAATTGAACCCGTCGTGACGACGCGGACAGCCGGCGACTGGATACTCAAAGATTCCACTGCGCGAGGTGGTAGCCCGTCTTCTTGTCCAGCAGGACGACGGTGGAGACCGGGTCGCGGTAGGCGTCCCAATACACTCCGCCGCGCACGATCGCTCCGTTCGGCGCGTTGACGAGCACGTTGTCCAGCGCGTCGGGCGCATCGGAGGCCCGCGGCTTGTAGGCGTCGGCGAACGGGGTCACGCCGTCGAAGCTGAAATCGGTCGCCATGATGAACGGATTGGGCACCCGGATCGCACGAATCGTCACGTCGGCGCGGTCGACGGTGCTGCCGGGGAAGCTCTTGACCGGAACGCCCTCGCGCGTGTAGCCGAATCCGGGCGGCGGGTCGCAGGGAGCCACGCTGCTGACGGTGACGTCGGCGATGTATTTGCCGGTATCCACCCGCAGGGTGTCACCGATGTGGCCGATCGGCGCGTCGCCGGCCCAGGCGCGGGGCGCGGACACCATTGCGGCGCCGACGACGAAGGCGGACAGGACGATCAGCCAACGGTGCATCTTCGCCTCCCTTCTGGGAACCTTCGCATGATCGCACACGCGCTATTGCGAGGGGGAGGGGTTCTGACCGCTGCCCAGCGATTCGAGCGCGGCGATCAGATCGGTTTCGACGCGGTCCTTGTCGACGCCACATCGATGCAGCGGCCCGGCACCGTCTTCGAGTTCGAGCAACGCAAGCAGCATGTGCTCGGTGCCGATGTAGTTGTGGCCGAGCCGAAGCGCTTCGCGGAAGGTCAATTCGAGCGCCTTGCGCGCCGGGCCGCTGAACGGGATGAGCTCCGGGGTTTCGGCGGCGGCCGCCGGCAGGGTGACGGTCGCGCGGACGGCCTCGGCGTCGACGTTCTGCAGGTGCAGCAACACCGACGCCAGCGCGGCCGAGTCGCTGAGCAGGCCGAGCAACAGATGATCGGGGGTGATTTCGTTGTTGCCGGCGTCGTGCGCGGCATTCTGGGCCGCCACCACGGCGCCACGGGCCCGCGGCGTGAAGCGTCCGAAACCCTGTTCGGGGTCCAGCGTGGTGGGCTCGGCGCGGGGGACGAACCGCTTTTGGGCGGCCTGTTTGGTGACGCCCATGCTCCTGCCGATGTCGGTCCAGGAGGCTCCCGAGCGGCGGGCCTGATCGACGAAGTGCCCGATCAGGTGGTCGGCAATCTCGCCCAGGTGCTCGGCGGCCAGGACGGCGTCGGCGAGCTGGTCCAGCACGTCGGGGTGCACCCGTTTAATGGCGTTGATCAGCTCGTCGAGGCGGACGGGATAGGCGATGGAAGTCGGTTGAGACATGCCGTCAACAGTAGGTTGACGCAAGCAAAGGTGTCAACCGCGGGTTGACGCCGAGCCGCACGCCAACGGCGTCCGGCGAATAACGTTGGCGGACCGAGCCATTCACAGTCCGTAACCCGAGATGCGGCCTCACCGCCGCTCTGGCACGATCATGAGGCCGTGAAACCACTGCTCCTGACGCTGACGGGCCTTGCCGCCATGGCCGGCATGGCCGCGCCGGCGCGCGCCGACAGCAACGACGACGCATTCCTCGCCTCACTCCACGCGGCCGGCATCAACTTTCCGGATCCGGCCCCGGTGATAGGGGCCGGCAAATGGGTGTGCCAAGCCGTGGGTAAGGGGACGCAAATGGTGGACGTCGTCAAGACGATCCAAGCTCAGAACCCCGGACTGCACGGGGACAACGCCGCCAAGTTTACGGCCATCGCGGCCAGCGTGTACTGCCCCCAAGCGCTGCCGGCCGTCAGCGGGAAGGTCGGCGGCGACTCGTAGGCCTTGTGATCGGATTTTTACAATCGCGCCCGCTAACGCGGGGTTAACGAAACCTGTCGTCAACATTTCGCGTTTACGCTTCTGCGAATAATGACCACCGGGTTTTAAGGACGCGAATTTGGACTTCGTTCAGGCGCGGTTGATCGATCCGCTGAGCAATGCCCTGAATGGCCACGTCCTCGTTTACCTGCTCCTGGGTGTCGGCATCTATTTCACGGTGCGCACCCGATTCATTCAAATCCGGTACTTCGGGCGCATGGTTCGCCAGCTCCGCAGATCCCACCGCCAGGACGGTGGGATCTCCTCTTTTCAGGCCTTTTGCGTTGGCCTTGCTTCGCGGGTCGGCACCGGAAACATCGCCGGCGTCGCGATCGCGCTCACCGTGGGTGGGCCCGGCGCGATCTTCTGGATGTGGGTGGTGGCCGGGGTCGGCATGGCGACGGCGTTGATCGAGGCCACCCTCGCTCAGATTTTCAAGGTGCGCTCGGCGGACGGCGCCTTCCGGGGCGGCCCGGCGTTCTACATCCAGCGCGGCTTGCGCTCGCGGACGGGCGGCATCGTCTTCGCCGTGCTGCTGGTGGTCACGTTCTCGACCGCGTTCAACATGGTGGAGACGAACGCGGTCAGCGGCGTCTTGAAGTCGTCGCATGGCGTCGACGTCGGTTGGACGACAGTGGTTTTGGCCGCCTTGGCGGCGTCGGTGCTCTTCGGCGGGGTGCGCAGGGTCGCCCAGGTCGCGGAATTGGTCATTCCGGTCGTCGCGCTGGCATATGCGTTGCTGGCGCTGGCGATTGTGGCGGTCAACATCACCGCGCTGCCGGCGGTCATCGAGGAGATCGTCGGCGGCGCGTTCGGAATCAGGCAGATCGCAGGCGGTTTCGCCGGCGGCATCGCGACGGCCATGCTGACCGGGGTCAAGCGCGGCCTGTTCGCCTGCGAGGCGGGGATGGGCAGTTCGCCCAACATTGCCGGCGCACCGACGGTCTCACATCCCGTGGAGCAGGGGCTGATTCAGTCGCTGGCGGTTTTCGTCGACACCATGGTGATCTGCACGGCGACCGCGTTCATCGTGCTGATGTCGGGTCCCGGCATCTACGATCCGGCTCACACGGGTTCGATCGCCGGAGCAAGCCTGACCCAGTCCGCGATCGCCGCCGGCCTCGGATCGTGGACCACCATCCTGATGACCACGGTGGTCTTCGTCTTCGCGTTCGCCTCGGTGCTCAGCAACTACGTCTGCGCCGAGGCCAACCTGTTCTTCCTGGGGGGCCGGCGCCTGGCGATCAACATTCTGAAAGTTGTGACGCTGCTGGCGATCGTGTTCGGCGCGATGTCCCAACTCACGCTGGTGTGGGCGCTCGCCGATCTGGCGATGGCCCTGATGGCCGTCGTCAACCTGGTCGCGATCTGCCTGCTGGGCAGGTGGGCTTTCGCGGCGGTGCGGGATTTTCACCGCCAATCCGCCCAGGGCAGACACCCGGTCTTCGTCGCCAGCCAGGCCGGACTGCCCGGTGTCCTGGGCGGCGACATCTGGGAGATCCCGGATCGCCACCAGGTTGGAGCGCTACCAGAGTCGTTGCGGATGAGCCGGCCGGCGGCGGCGTAGCCGTCGCACACGGTTCACCGGCCGGGGGGCGCCGGGCCGACGCCCGGCAATAGGCTAAGCGGTTATGCGCGTCGATCCGGGGCCGCTGACATGGGCCGCCCTGTTCCAGACCTGGCATCTGGACCCGATTTCCGCGACGGTAATCCTGTTGGCGGCCGCCACATACGCCTGGTGTTACCGGCGCGGCAGAAGCGCCGAGCGACCGGTCCCACCCGCGCAGGCGGGCATCCTTGGGGTCGGTCTGGTGCTGTGGGTATTGGCGACGATGAGCCCGGTCGGCGCCTACGCCTACGTCCTGTTCTGGATGCGTGCGCTGCAGGTACTGCTGCTGCTCTACGTCGTGCCGTTCTTCATCGCGCAGGGCAGGCCGGTCACCGTTGTGCGCGACGCGCTCGGCCCCGCCGGGCGCGACCGCCTTGACCAGCTGTTGGCGACCCGGCTGGCACGGGTCCTCGCACACCCGTTGACCACGTCGCTGGCGATGCTGGGCACGCCGTGGCTGCTCTACCTGACGCCTTGGTACACCGCAGCCCTCGAGAACGAGTGGATCGGTGCACCCACTCGAATCTTGTTGGTAGCCGTGGGTTTCGGCTATTTCTACGCCCGCCTGCAGGCGGATCCCGTTCCCCGCAGGTACTCCCAGGCGATTTCGTTGCTGATCACCGTCGCCGAGGCCCTCGGCGACGGTGTGCTCGGCTTGGTCATCTGGCAGGGCTCGTTGATCGGCGCGGCGTATTACGCGGGGTTACACCGATCGTGGGGCCCCGATCAGCGGCTCGATCAGACGATCGGAGCCGGCGTCTTATGGATCCTCGGGGACGTGGTCGGCTGGCCGTTCGTGCTGCTGCTGATGCGCGCGCTGTCCCGCGACGAAAAGGCGCACGCGGTCGCAGTCGACGCCGAGTTGGACGCGGCCGAAGCGGTCGAGAGCGAAAGTGCCGCGCCGTCGGGATTGTGGTGGGAGAACGACCCCCAACTGCGTGAGCGATTCCGGCGGGGCTAGGCCGCCCGGCCCTCGATGATGCTGAACCGCGAAGCGGTGTCGACCACACCGATCATCTGGAAGCCGGCCTCATCGAACAGGCGGCGATACTCGCCGGCGGTGCGTTCCCGGCCGTTGTTGATGATCAGCATTTCCATGTCCGTCCACTTGGCAATGGATCCACTGTCGTCTTCGGGGATGACCGTCTCGACAAGGAGCAACGCGGCGCCGGCGGCCGCGGCCGACCGTACATTCCGCAGGATCCGCACCGAGGCGTCGTCGTCCCAGTCATGGATGATGTGCTTGAGGACGTAGGCGTCGCCACCGGCGGGGACGCCGTCGAAAAACGATCCCTCGGCAAGCCGAACCCGTTCTGCGACACGGCTTTCCCGCAGCCGGGCCGGCGCCCCGGCAATCACTTCGGGCAGGTCGTACAGCACGCCCTGGGCGTCCGGCGCCGATGCCAGGATGGCGGCGAGGAGACGGCCGTGGCCGCCGGCGACGTCGACGATCGTGCCGAATCGGGTGAAGTCGTAGGCGTCGACGACGGGTCCGACCGACAACCCGGACTGGCCCGTCATCGCGTCATTGAAGATCTGCCCGAATTCGGGCTCGTCGCCCAGGTAGTCGAAGAAGTTCTTGCCGCGCAGCGCCGGAACGACGGTGGCGCCCGTTTTGATCGCCTCCGTCAGCAGGCTCCAATGCTCACGGTGTTGCCGCGTGCCGATGAAGCGCGCCATCGGCGCCATCGACACCGGGACATCGGAGCGCAGCAGTTCGGCCAGCGGACTCAGCTCGTAACGGCCGTCGTCGCGTCGAGCGAAGATGCCCTTGCTGATCAGGGCGCGCAGCAGCCTGCCCAACGCGTCGGGCTCGGCGCCGACCTTGCCGGCCAACTCATTGATCGATAGCGGGCCGCTGGCGAGTGCGTCCGCGACACCCAGGTCGGCAACCGCGGTGATGCCCTGCGAGATCCAGGCGGCGAGAATCAGCTCCTGCATGACCTCCGCGGGGGGAGCTGCCTGCCGGTCGGGTGAAGTCATGTGCGCCCTCGGGGTCGGTGACAACGGAAACTCAACGGAGTTTCGCACGGATAGCCGCGTTTTTGGACCGTTCCACACCGCGAACTGGCCCGTCATAATAGCCATGCGCAAGAGGGTTGGCATCGCGCTGGCGGTGCTGCTCGTTGCGTCGATCGTCGCGTTCGGCGTCTCGTGGTACTTGAACGTGTTCGTGTTCGACGACTACGACGCGTACGGCGAGGTGCCCATCCCGGGCACCCGGACCCTGCACCTACCTCGGGGCGACGTGAAGGTCACCTTCCATACAGAAATCGCCGGCTCGATGGAAGGCGGTGAGGTGCCGACTCCGCAGGACCTCGAGGTGACGATCGCCCCGCCGAGCGGGGTGGCACAGCCAGAGTTCACCCGCAAGATCGGAGGCACGACCGGAGACAATCAGGATATGCGCAGACCGGTGGGAGTGGCGCGCATTCCTACTGCGGGTGACTACACCGTCACGGCGAATGGAAAGGCGAATGCGTTCATCAGTCCTCGCCTGTCGTTCGGTCACGGCAGTAATTACCGATTCGTGCCGGGGTTCTTTCTCTGGCTCGGCGTGCTCAGCCTGGCGGCCCTGGCGGCATTGCCGTTCGTAGGGCAGAGCAGGCGGCCAGCCGTCCGACCCAAGCCGAAGACGCCCCTGCGGCGGCTGGAAGACATTGCGTCATTGCATGATTCGGGGGCGCTGAGCGATGAGGAGTATGAAGCCGAGAAGCGCCGAATTCTCGACGATTCCTAGCGTCGGCGCGGCCAGGAGGTCCGGCGGCCTGGAAAATGTGAAATCAACGTGAATCACGCCCGGTGGCTTGAGCGGTCCGCTATGTTGCGCGAGACGTCGGCGACTGCCGACCGCACGCAAAGGAGCCAATGGTGACGAAGGTATCGATCATGGCAGCCGGCTTGGCGGTGAGCGGCCTGGTAGCCGGCGTCGCGGTCGCGGGCTGTGGAGACAACAAGTCGTCAAGCCCGTCATCGTCCACATCGACTTCCGCCGCGCCGCCGTCCGCGCCGCCGACATCGAGCGGCGCCGCCGCCCAGCCTTCCGACTACAGCAATTTGCTCATCAAGGCCAGCGACATCGTGGTGCCCGGCGACACCTTCACTCTGACGCAGACGCTGCCCGTTCCGAACCCGGCGGGAACTGAAGGTGTCTTCATGAATCAGGGCGGCTCCCGCAAGGTCGACGACACGATCTACGTCTATCCCGACGCCGGCGCGGCGTCGCAGGCGCTCGACCAAAGCGCCAAGGGGATTCAGGAGCTGAGCGTGAAGTCCCCGCCGACACCGGCCGACGTGGGCACCGGCGGCCAGCTGGCCGTGGGGCCGTCACCGGACGGCTCGAAGTCGAAAGCGATCGTGATGTTCACCGAGGGCAAGACCTTTACGGTCCTCGAGTTCGAAAGCCCGCCGAACGATCCGGTGCAGCCGGACTTCGTGCTCGATCTCGGGCGGAAGCAGGACGCGGCTATAAAGAGCGGGCTGCCCGGGTGAACGCCATCGGCAGGTCCGGCCGGCGGTGAAATCGGGTTTGGCCGCAGGCGCGGCGTCACTCGGGGCGGCCAGCTTGGTTGGCTGGGCCGCTGCGCGGGCGATTGTCGCTCTGATCCGGCGGAACCCCGACCCGTTTCCGCGCGAACGGCTTATCGCCGAACCGGAGGGTGAGCAGGTCCTCATCAGCCGTCCCGATGGGACGGTGCTGCGCGCTGTGATAGCGGGCCATGGACCGTCGGTGATTCTCGCCCACGGCTACACCGCCAGCATCGCCGAATGGAACTTCGTATGGGACGAGCTGCAGGCGCGAGGTTTTCGCGTCATTGCCTTCGATCAGCGCGGTCACGGGCGATCCACGCTCGGTTCCGACGGGATCGGATCCGAGCCCATGGCGGCGGATCTGGCCGCGGTCGTGCAGCACTTCGATGTGCACGACGGCGTGCTCGTCGGTCACTCGATGGGCGGATTCGTCACCGTCCGCGCGGTGCTCGACCACGCCGACCTGGCGCAACGGCTGCGGGGGTTGGTGTTGTTCGCCACCTGGGCGGGGCGCATCCTCGATGGGGCACCGCAGAACCGACTGCAGATCCCTCTGCTAGAACATGGCATCCTGCAACGGCTGATTCGCAACAAGACCGTCGCGGTGCTGTTCGGTGCCGCGCAATGTGGGGTGCGCCCGTCACCAGCGATGATCTCGGCGTTCGTTGAGTTGTTCAACCAACACCTGGACGAACACGGGCCGCTGCTACCGATCGTGCGGGCCTTCTCACGTGAAGATCGATACCCACGGCTCGGCGAAATAGCGGTACCGACCGCTGTAATGGTTGGCACCTCGGATCGCACTACGCCGCAAAGCCATTCGCGTCGGCTCGCCAAAGGCATTCCCGGCGCGTGGCTCGTCACGGTGCCCGATGCGGGACATCTGCTGAATTGGGAAGCGGCCGACGAACTGATCGAAGTCGTAGAATCATTTCCGGCACAACATGATTCGAATTTCGATTAGTGAGACGCCGCTCGCGCCGTCCAATTGAAGCTGTGCATCTCGGGGATTTGTGGTGCCAGCGCGGCGGCCACGCTGCGACCAATTTGATCGGCCGCTGCCAGTGGGGTTTTCGCGTCGAGGAAGCCTTCCACCTCGACCCGCAGGGTCCGCCCGGTCCAGCGGGCTCGGGCATGCGCGTGCATGACACCCGGAACCATGGCGGCTGTGGTCTCGGCCGTAGTGATGATTTCGGAGTCGACGCCGTCGAGTAGGCGGTGAGCGATGTCGGCGGTGACCTCCCAGCCGACGTGGCAGATGAAGGCGGTGACGACGATGCCGGCGACGGCGTCCGCCCAGCCCCAGCCGAGCGCCACGCCGATCAGCCCCAGCATCGCCCCGGCCGAGGACAGCGCGTCGAGCCAGGAATGCTTGGCGTCGGCCACCATGGTGGCCGAGCGAATCCGGCGGCCCACCACCAGCTTGTAGCGCGCGACGAGTTGGTTGCCGACGATGCCGACGGCCGCCGCGGCGATGCCCCAGCCGACGTGACCGGTTCCGCCATGCCGGAGCAGCTTCGTGACGCTTTCAATACCGGCGACCAAAGCGCTGCTCCAAATCACCAGAGCCACACCTATGCCGGCGAGGTCTTCGGCGCGTTCGTAGCCGTAGGGATAACGCTCGGTGGGTACTTTGCGGGATGCCCGGAACCCGACGAACACCAGGGCACTGGTCGAAACATCCGATAGGTTGTGCAGAGCATCGCCCAGCAGGGCTACCGATCCGGACACCAGAGCGATGGCCAGTTCCACGAGACCGGTCAACGCCAATCCGACGGCGCTGACGGCGACGGCGCGGTTGGCCTGGCGACGCTCCTTCGCATCGTCTGCCGTGGTCTCGAGGGGAAAGCTCGCCGCCGGGTCCCGGACTCCGTTGATTACGTGCATACCGTTAAGGATGCCCGCGTGAGCGGTATCACTCAACCCGGGGTACGGGTCCGGGCCGGTGCCATCGAAAGCCGCCGTCAGGCAACGACGTTCGCCCGCATCCGACGGCTCGAATGAGTCATGTCCGCACCGATGGCGCGTTAAGGCGGTATCCGGGAAGCGTGCACGCATCACCGCGAGTTAGGTTCGGCGAATGAAGTTCGTGCTGGCCGGCTACGGGAGTCGGGGCGATGTCGAGCCCTGCGCCGCGGTCGGCCGTGAGCTGCGGCGTCGGGGTCACGACGTTCGCATGGCGGTCTCGCCCGACAAGGTCGGCTTCGTCGAGTCGGCGGGGATTACCGCGGTCGCCTACGGACCGGACACGCGCGAGCAGATGAATGCGGCCGCGCAGGTCGTCCGGAACGTTGCGAACCCGATCAGCGCGTTGCCCGAAGTGATGGAGCGTCTCACGCAGACCTGGGCGGAGAAGACCGCCACACTGACGTCGCTGGCAAAGGACGCCGATCTGCTATTGGCCGGCATCAACGAGCAGGAGCTTGCCGCCAATATTGCTGATTATCAAGGCATTCCGTTGGCGGCGCTGCACTTCTTCCCGGCTCGTTTGTTGTCCACCGGGGTGCTGTATTCGAACATGACGAAGGCGGTCGCTGAAGCCCAGCGGCGTGCACTCGGCTTGCCGGAGGCGGCCGGGTCCTCGCGCGCATCGCTGGAAATCCAGGCCTACGATGCGTTCTGCCTGCCCGGACCGGCCGCCGAATGGGTGGAACCCGATGGTCGGCGGCCCTTCGTCGGGGCGCTGACACTCGAGTCGCCGACGGATGCCGACGACGATGTCTTGTCGTGGATCGCCGAGGGAACGCCGCCGATCTCCTTCGGACTGGGAAGCACGCCGATCTCGTCTCCCGCGGACACGGTCGCGATGATCGCGGCGGCCTGCACGCAGCTGGGCGAGCGGGCGCTGATTTGCAGCGGACCCAATGACTTCGCCGACGTCCCGCGTTTCGACGACGTCAAGGTCGTGGACGCGGTGAACCATGCGGCGATCCTGCCGGCGTGCCGCGCGGTCGTCCACCATGGGGGCGCCGGCACCACCGCGGCGGGCCTGCGGGCCGGAATCCCCGCGCTGGTCCTGTGGCTGTGGCTCGATCAGCCGGTCTGGGCGGCCGGCCTCGAACTGCTAGAAGTCGGCTCGGGGCGCCAGTTCGTGGCCACCACCCAGGAATCCCTCGTTGCGGACCTGCGCTTGATCCTCACCCCGGACTACGCCACTCGCGCCCGTGAGGTCGCCGCCCGGATGACCAAATCCGGCGAAAGCCTCGCCGGCGCCGCCGATCTGTTGGAAGACGCCGCGCGGCGCGGGCGCGTTGGCTGAAGCGGGCCGAGCGGCGCCCCGGCGAGCCGGCGAAGCCTCGGCGTGGGTTCCTTCAAGTTGCGGGTGGCCCCGGTCTATTTCAGGCTTGGGGATTCAGCAACCCAGCAGAGCGGAAATCTTGATGGCCGATACCATGGCGGTCCCGGTCGCGAGACGACCCAAGTCCCGCCGATCGCCGGGCCGGCTGGCGTTGAAGTTCACCTCCGGTCTGATTCGTCCAGCGGTAGTTGCCGGAATGATGGCGGCGCCGATTGCTCCCGCCGATACACCCACTGTGGTGCCGGTGGGTTGCGGGATTACTTGGACGCGGACGGGCGGTGTATGGATCTCTGAGCCCGACTGTTCGCAGCAGTCGCCGCCTGCACAGCCTTCGCCGAGCGGCCCACCGCCCGGTCCTGGCGCGCCTCCGGGTCCGCCGCCAGCTCCCTAGGCGGCAAGTTGCTTGACGACATGCATCGGTGAACGTCGATGCCCGGACAGCCCACCGGTTCTGCTGCGCCGTTGGGCTGCCCGGGCGAAAGCGGCGCGGCGTTTCCTCCTCGATTGGCTTTGCAGAGGTCAGCGATCGCCGTGCTCAGGACCGCGCGGTTGCGACCGTGGTGCTGAACGCCGCGGTTGCCGTGCTAGGCGCGGCTGGGCGCGCCGGTTGCAGTTCAGGTAGCGGCGTTCCAGCCGGTCAATCAGAAACTGTGCCTCGTTAATGTCTCGCCGGAGCGCAGCGGTTTCGCACCGGATGGCCGACGCCCGGCCACGCGTGCCGATGCCGCCTTGACGTTCGAGCCGCGCCAGCTGGTGGATCATTTCGTGCAGTTGATCGCACAACGCGCGGACCAGCTCCACAGCCTGGGCGGCATCGCGTTGATCCATGGAGGGAGCGTTGCACGGCGGGCCGTATGCCAAACGCGAAATGGCCAGAGAACGATACCGGGACTATGAATCTGTTGGTTGCGGGTGCGGCGCGGGCGGGATGTCAGGCCACATGCTCCCATACCTCGGCCTGTTGCTTGGCGGCATCGGCGGAACCGAAGACGCAATAGCGGTCATCGACGTCGTCGACCGCTCTGATGAGTACCCATGAGGCGCCTTGTTGCTTGATGGAGTATGCGCGGTTGCCGACCGTCGCCTGCTCGTCAAACGTCACCCTCTGCAATCCACCGGATTGATGGACTCGCACAACCCAATTGCCTTCAATCCACGTCAACGCCGCCATCGCGAAGCACCTCCTATTCGGAGGCTACGCGTGTCGACGTTCGGTGCTGGTTAACTCGAGGTAGCGCCGCTCTAACCGTTCGATATGAGTTTGCGCTTCGTGGATGTCTTGGCGCAGGGCGGCCGATTCCGGCCGGGCACCCCGGTGTTCCAGCCAGGTCAGCTGACGGGTCATTTTTGTCCATCACTTCACGCAGAGCTCGGACGAGCTCCACGGCTTGGGCACCATCGCGTTCACCCATGTAACGATCGTTGCACCAATGGCCTCGTTCTGACAGAGCGATGGCCCATTTGAAACAAACCGCTTAACGGAACGTAAACCCCGTCCCGGCTTGCGAGGGGAGCGGCACTGGATCCCGAGCAACTTTCCTTGCCGGCCGATAGCGTGCGCCTATGACGTTTAAAGTCGTGTGGGCCGATGGCAGCGAGAATACGTACGGAGACGACCTCCATTTCGACACCGAGGGCGCCGTTCTCAAGATCGGCTACACGAAGGGCAGGTGGTCGTGGTACTTCGCGCCGCACCAATGGGCACACATTGAGCATGAGCCACGGGGCGCAGCGCCGCCTCCCTTCCCGCGGGTCGTCGCCGGCCTTCGCTCCCAGCCGGGCGGCCAGTCTCAGGCGGGCCGTCCCTGAGGAGAACAGGGGCGGCGGTCAGGATCTATGCTTGGCTAACGTCTTGCCGCAGTTCCGCGGCTTCCAGCCGGACAGCAGGTGGGCGCCTGGTCGGGTTGCTGACGCTCTGGCGTTCAAGGTGCGTACAGATCGACTCGTTTCGGGTTCATCCGTGGTTTCGCTGGTAGCGGCGGACGACACATGGCCCCTGATTTGGACGTCGACTTCGGCTCCCGCCCCGACCTCTTTCACGGTGAATTTGTAAAGATCGCCCAACGGGCTGCAAAGGATAGAGCCCACTAGCTCCTCGACGTACCAAAGCACGCCCGGCTGGTTGCAAGGGGGCTCGGGTAGGCAGCTTGCGCCGCGCGTCGAGTCAGGTCATATCGGCGTGAGCGCGACGGGCTTATGCGTGGGGACGATCTCGAAGTTCGTTACGGCCTGTCTGGGGTTTCGGGCGCGTCGGGCAGCAGTACAGGCGCCATATATGCACACGGGTTCCAGATCTGCCACACGCACTGCTCTTCCGGTATCTCACGGACATCAGTAGGAGCCTGTTCGGGTGCCGGCGGCGGAGCTGGTGGATCATCGTCGGCGAGCGCCGACGGGGAGCCGACTAGGCCGCCGATGGCGGCGGCCGTAGCGAATGCTGTGAAGAGGCGTCGTATGCGATTGATGGCTAACTCGAATCTTGTTGACGATGCGTCGAATCGTAACCCCAACACAGCGACACCGGAGGGTAGAGCACCTACGAGTCAGGCCATACCTAGGTAACGGACCCTAGTTTGTAGATCTAAGTATAGCCCCTGAACTGCAATGACTCTGGTGCGCGATTATTGAAGTGGGCTTCGCCAAGCTCGAGGACCCGCGTAGTTGGCCGTGGAGCGCGGCTGGTACGGCGAGCTCAGGGTCTGAACACACTTGTCCGCGATGAGCCAGAGCCGCGATGTTCGAATGGCCGCTGAGACGTTAAGCCGTCCGTAGATCCTTGCGCAGGATCTTGCCCGACGCGGACTTCGGGATCGCGTCGATGAACTCGACCTGACGCACCTTCTTGTACGGCGCGACCTGCCCGGCGACGAACTCCATCACCTGGTCCGCGGTCAGCTCGGCTCCGGATTGCTTGACCACGAACGCCTTTGGCACCTCTTCGCCTTCGGCGTCGTTGACCCCGATCACCGCGGCATCGGCAATCCCAGGATGGCTCAGCAGCACCGCCTCAAGCTCGGCCGGGGGTACCTGGTGGCCCTTGTACTTGATCAGCTCCTTGAGCCGGTCGACGATGTATACGCAACCGCACGAGTCGACGCGCGCCAGGTCGCCGGTGTGCAGCCACCCGTCCTCGTCTATGGTCTCCCTGGTCGCCTTCTCGTTGCCGAGATAGCCGGCCATCACGTTGGGGCCCTTGAACCAGAGCTCACCGGTGTCGCTCAGACCCTGTGCGGGAGGATTGATTTCGTCACCGGTCCCTGGGTCGATGATTTTCGAGGTGGCGTTTGAAACGGTCCAACCGACCGAGCCCAGCGGTGCGATCGTGCCCATGTCCCGCTGGCCGCCGTCGAACGGGGTGATGTGGCTGGTGGGGCTCAGCTCGCTCATTCCATAGCCCTGAACCACGCGGCAGCCCAGCCGTTTTGCGACGGCGTGGCCGAGATCGGCATCCAGCGGCGCTGCGGCCGACATGACCGTGTTCAGCGAGGACAGGTCATAGGAGTCGACCAACGGATGCTTGGCCAGTGCGACGGCGACGGGCGGCGCGATGAAGGCGATCGTGCATTTGTGGTTCTGGATGTTGCCGAGGAACTTCTCCAGATCGAAGCTGGGCATGATCACGAGCCGGGCGCGTGCGTGCACGGCGGCGTTGAGCAGCACAGTCAGTCCGTAACTGTGGAAGAACGGCAGCATCGCAAGGACCACATCGTCGCCGTCCATCCCGTGAAGAGGCCGGATCTGCGCGACGTTGGCCACGAGGTTGCGGTGCGTCAGCATCACACCTTTGGGATTGCCGGTCGTGCCGGAGCTGTACGGCAGTACCGCGACATGTGTAGACGGGGCGAAGCTCGCCTGCGGCGCGGGCTGTCCGTTCGCCATCAAATCGGCGGCGTTGGGGTGTCCGGTTGCGTCTTGCCCCTGGCCGTCGAGCACCACCACATCCGCATCGGCCAACCCGATGGCGGCGGCGGCCTCTTCGGCCTGGGCCAGCAGCGGGGTGACCGTGACCAGGATCTTGGCCTTCGAGTCGGTCAACTGCTTGGCGATCTCTTTGGCGGTGAACAACGCGTTGATGGTGGTGGCGGTCGCACCGGCCCGCAGGATGCCGTGGAAGGCGACCGCAAACCCCGGACTGTTCAGCGAGAGGAGGCCGACGACATCGCCGACACCGATGCCGCGGCCGGCCAGCGCGCCGGCGAACGCGTCGATACGCTCGATCATCTCGCCGTAGCTGGTCTGCCTGCCCGACTTCGACTCGATCAGGGCGACGCGGTCGAGGTCGGCGCCGTCGATGTCGGCGAACAGGAAGTCGTAGACACTCGTCGACGGGATGTCGACTTCAGGAAACGGGCTTGCGAAGCTCATGGTCCCCGATCGAACCATGCTTGTGGGGTCAGGACATGGGTTCGGCCTCAACCAGCGAGAACGCCTGGCGGCGGGAGCGACGTGATCAGGTCAGCCGAATCCGGCGTCGGCGTGCAGCTTCGCGAAATCTGTTCACCCAGCCGTGCCCTCGCTGCGGCCCCACAGGCAAGCCCGCCCCCATCGGCAGCCCACTGTCGGCCGGGCACCAGCACGCCCGCGCCCGCCGCCTCATCGCCAAGGCGATCCTGCGCGATCTGTGGACCGAGGCGGGGCGGCTGCATCTACTTCTCCGATTCGCGTAAGCCGATCGAGTAGCGCTGCCCAATGCTCACGGCGCAGGCGGATAGTCGCCGTACACGCCGCGCTCGTCGCCAGCCAGCACGAGCGCGTTCTGCTGATCAGCCCGGGCTCGCGGCGTTCATCCAGCAGCGCATCCGCCACGGCTATCGACGGCAGCGGCCCACCCCGCTCCCGAGCCGCACGGTGAAGCGCCGCCGCCAAATCGCAGATCGGAGTCGATGGTTTCGATGTCGCGCATGTGGCGAAACCAGGGCAGCCGCGAGGTGGCCGCCTAAGTCACCCTCAGCGCCCCATGAGCGTGTCCCGAGTCTCGTAGATTTTCGGTGACGGTCCATGGTGAATTCTAGGCGGCGGTACCGACAGCTTTGGTGGCGGCGCCGGGGTGGGCATGTC
>Ga0335076_10000024_pt1 | contig 133167 bp, 118 predicted proteins | sample Lox_Sample_25_FD_206717 | JGI IMG/M metagenome (GOLD analysis project Ga0335076, IMG submission 206717) | Soil microbial communities from Loxahatchee National Wildlife Refuge, Florida, United States - Lox_Sample_2.5 | ecosystem: Environmental > Terrestrial > Soil > Wetlands | place: USA... | reverse complement strand
GCCCACAATCTCGTCAAGATCAGCACCCTTGCCGCATAAAATCGGCACCACGACCTGAGCGAGCATCCCAACTCTCAAGGTCCGGCTGATCACCATCAGCCCCGCGAACGTTTTTCAGGTCGAAGTATCTAGGCAGTGCTTCTCGGCATGAATTGCTTTCGGGCGCTAATCGTTTCGAGGTCATCTCGAGATGACCTCAATCAGATCGTCCAATGCGTTCAGGTTGTGACCGTCGATGAATTCGTCGATGTACGGCAGTGCTGCGGCCATACCGCGGGCCAGGGGGGCGTAACCAGGCGACGCCTTGAGTGGGTTGACCCACACCACCTTGTGAGCCACGCGCGACAGCCGCGCCATTTGATCGGCGATTACGGTCGGGTCGCCCCGCTCCCAGCCATCAGAGAGGATGACTACCACGGCGCCACGAGACATGCCCCGCATCCCCCACTCATCGTTGTAGTCGCGCAAAGTGTCCCCAAGTCGAGTGCCCCCAGACCAGTCAGGCACCACCGCGCCCGCGCGACGCAGCGCTTGATCGGGGTCGCGGGACAACAACTCCCGCGTCAGCCGGGTCAGGCGTGTTCCCATGGTGAAGGCCTCCACGCGGCGGCGGCCAGCCACCGCCACATGCATGAACCGCAGTAGCGCCCGGGAGTAGGAGTCCATCGAGCCGCTGACATCGCATAGCAAAACAAGCCTGCGGGGTTGCAGGGTCGGCGCGTACCAGGCTCGGCGGATGGGCTCCCCACCGGTGCGCAACGCACGACGAACAGTGGCGCGGATATCGGGCTGCCGGTGCCGCCGCCACTTGGCGGGCCGCCGCCGTCTGCTGCGTCGCATCGCCGCTGTCGCACGAAGATCGGCCATCAACCGCTGCGCATCGGCAAAGTCCGCTGCGGTGTATTCGCCAAAGTCCTTGCTGCGCAGAGCCTCTACCGGGCTATAGCGAACGACCGTCATGGGTGCTCGGCTCGGGTGTTCAGCGTCGTCTTCGGTCTCCGGCTCTGGGTAGTCGTGTACGCCGACCCTCTCCTCTGCGGCTATCGCGGCGAGACGGGCATGCGGCGGTTGGTCGAGCCAGACCGAACGGAATACGCGGTCGAAGGTATCGATGTCCTCCGGCCGCTTGACCAGAACAGCACGCCCCGCCCAGTACAGGCTGTCACGGTCGGCGGGGTCAAGCTCGCTCAGTGCCGACACGAAGAGCGCGACCGAGCCGGTGGGAACGGCCATTTCCTCGGCGCGTAGGCGGCGTGCGAAGATCACCGCAAGCCGGTCCGCGCTGTCAGACATCGTCGTCGGCCAGCCGTACCAAGGTGTCTAGCCCTGCCGCCCTTGCCTTTTCGATGTCTTCGCGATACTTCAGCACCCAGCCGAGGGTGTGCTCGATGTCAATGTCGGCCAATTCCGGCTCGCCCAGTTCAGCCAGTGCTCGGGCCCAATCGATCGTTTCGGCCACTCCCGGGGGCTTATACAGGTCGAGTCCCCGCAACGCCTCGACGGCGGCCGCGACCCGCCGTGCCAGCCGTTCGCTTGCCTCGGGCACGCGCAGCCGCACGATGGCCACTTCTCTGTCGATGCCGGGATGGTCGACCCAGTGATAGAGGCAGCGCCGTTTGAGGGCGTCGTGCAGGTCGCGGGTGCGATTGGAGGTCAGGACCACGAGCGGCGGCACCTCGGCCACGAACGTTCCGAGCTCCGGTACCGTCACCGCGAAATCGGACAAGATCTCCAGCAGGAACGCCTCGAACTCGTCATCGGCACGGTCGATTTCGTCGATGAGTAGCACCGGCGGGGGGCCGTCGCGGTTGTCGAGGGCTTGCAGGAGTGGTCGCCGAACGAGGAATCGCTCGGAGAAGAGTTCATCCTCGGCGGCCGCCACAGCCTCTGCGCCGCCGGTTTCCGCGGCCTTCAGGTGCAGCAACTGGCGAGCGTAATCCCATTCATAGACCGCCTGCGACACGTCGATGCCTTCGTAGCACTGCAGGCGCAACAGCTTGGCGCCGGACAAGCGCGCCAAGGTTTTGGCGACCTCGGTTTTGCCCGCCCCGGCCTCACCCTCAAGCAGCAACGGGCGCCGTAGCCGCACGGCGAGATGAATGGCAGTGGCCAGACCCTCGTCGGCGAGGTAGCCGAAGCGGGCAAGGTCTGCTTTAAGCTGGCGGACCACGTCGGTCGTCACGGGTGCACCTCCTGACAGGCTCCGAACGAGCCGCCATGCGCGACCGCACACCACGCGAGTGCGCGCACATACTGCTGACTCTACGAAGCGACGAGGCCCGTCGCGCTGTCTTATCGAAAACATCGTCTCGAATGCGGGCGCCGCCCATCCATGTGTCGCAATAGCGGGATAAAAAGCGCGACAATCCGCCGTTGCAACGGCCATCACGGGCTAGGCTAGCCCGCTGTCCGAAAACGTCGAAGGCCAGTTTTAACGCGGTCCGACTATTCGGAGCCACCCAGTCAGTCATGACCGTGGCCTCGATCCGACCATCGATTGGCGACCATCGATTGGCGACGCCTCGAACCCCAAGTCGAGCCCGGTCGTGCCCGCGAGGACCCAATCTGGGGGTGAAAACACCCTCTGAACTGGGTAATTCTCTGTGGAGCTGCCGGGAATCGAACCCGGGTCCTACGGCATTCCCTCAAGGCTTCTCCGTGCGCAGTTCGCTATGCCTCTACTCGGATCTCCTGCTCACGCGAACCAGCCAGGATGACGATCCCAGTCGCTGTGTATGTCCCGATGAGTCCCGCGACCGGACTCACCGGTGGATCCCTCTAGCTGACGCCAGGCTCCGGGTCGAGGGCGTTCCCGGTCTGACGGACTAGCTGTCGCTTAGGCAGCGAGAGCGTAGTCGCGCTGATGTGAATCGGCGCTTATATGGTTGCAACGACGCTTACGGTGGTCTCTTGCCTGCACCGGCACGCTTCCCTTGATTCGATGCGCGAAGTCGAAACCTTTCAGCCCCTCGCATCCCCGCCGACTTTCGGCAGGACAATCCATGGTACGCCGTCATCAACGAGCGGCAACGGATTAATCTTCCCCGCCGAGGCTGCGGTCAGATCACGAAATTCAAGTTCTCGACGACCTGGGTGGCCACCTCTTTGTCGCCGCCGAGGTCGATGTCCTGGGCGCGCGCGGGGCTCATGGGGCGCCCACCGGAAAGCCTGGTGAACTGCAGCCCATCCAGCCGGATCGCCGCCGTCGGTTCTTGGCCGCCGAAGTCGTCGACCACCTGAGCGCGACCGTCCACGTTGACGCGGATGCTGCGGGCCACCGGGCCGGTCAGCTCGAACAGGATGCGCGAGCCCTCGGGCGCCTTGGCGCGCTTGCCCACCACATACCCCATGGTGGCCGCGATCTCGTCGAGGGAAAGTTGCGACGCCATCCCGCCCAGCTCGTCGTCGGACGACGGCCGCGACAACGCCTCGCGGATGTCCTGCTCGTGCATCCAGCAGTCGAATACGCGGACCCGCATGAACCGCCCGTAGCTTTCCGGGCCCACCGGCGTCGGCGTCACCGCGTTCCAGTCCTCGTCCGACATGCCCGTCAGGGCCGCGCGACGATCGGTGGTCACCGCGCGGAACCGCTCGAGCACGTCGGCGCCGGCTTGCCCGCTGAGATGGCGCACCCAGCACTCGTTCATCACGCCGATGTCGTTGCGCACGTGGTCGAGGGCCGAGACGTCGATATCGGGTTGGGGGGCCGCGATGCCGGCCAGAAACGACTCGGTCCCGATCATGTGCGATACCACGGCCTTGACGTCCCACCCGGGCAGCGGCGTCGCGGCCTGCCAGCCGGGCTCGGGCAGCCCGTCAAGCAGCGCGTCGATGGAGTCCCACACCGCGAAGAGGCCGGACAGGACGTCGGATTTGTCGACTTTAGTGATGGGACGATCTGCCATGGTCGGATAGTAAGCCGGTTCTCAGCTTGCGGCGATCATCGCCACCGAACCCATGGCCATCACCATGCCGACGCCCTGGCAGCGACTCACCCGCTCGCGCAGCACCACCATCGCCAGCACGACCGTTGCCGCCGGATATAGCGAGATCAAGATGCTGGCCAGCGAGAGCAGCCACGTGTGCAGCGCCAGCAGCATGGTCACGTTGGCGCAGATGTCCAGCAGGGCTACGCCCAGGGCCAGCTTCAGCGGCTTCCCGCGTGGCAGCCGTGTGTTCTTGCTGATCGCGGCCATGACGAACACCACCAGGGTGGCGGACAGCCGGGCGAACATCAGCGGCCAGAGCTTGCAGGCGTGCGGCGCCTGATGAAGAAACACCAAGTTCAGCCCCATCGCCGAGCCGGCCACGACCGTGAGCCAGGCCACCTTGGGGGTGAACCGATACGGCGTGATGCCCTCGACCGTGGCCTCGCGGCTGACCAGCATGACCGCCACCAGAGCCAGCACGACGCCCACCGACGCCGCCGGTCCGAGCCGCTCCCCCAGGGCCACACCGACCGCGACGGGCACGGCCGCATTGAGGACGGCCGCCAACGGTGAGACCACCGAGATCGGCCCGGCACCCAGCGCCGCGAAGAACGCCCACATGCCGAACGCCATGCCGACGCCGTACAGACCGCCCCAAAAGACCGCACCGGGCGTAATCGGCCCGCCCACGACGACGGCCAGCGCACCGATCAAGACGGCCTCGATCGGATAGGCCACCAGCATCACGCGCAGCGCGGCCACCCGTCGAGCGGCTACCCCGCCAACGAAATCGCTTACGCCGTACGTAACGGCCGACAGCTGGGCGTAAGCGGCCCCAATCAGTTCATGCCCTTGGCTCGGCGACCCAGTTCGCGACGCACGTCGCGTTGGGCATCGCGGCGGGCCATGTCCTGGCGTTTGTCGTACGCTCGCTTGCCCCGCGCAAGCGCGAGCTCGACCTTGACCTTTCCTTCGGAGAAATACAAAGACATTGGCACGAGCGCGAGGTTACCATCTCGTATCTTGCCGACCAGTCTGTCGATTTGTTGCCTATGTAACAACAACTTTCGATTGCGACGTGGATCATGGTTGGTCCAGCTACCGTGCTGATACTCGGGAATGTACAAGTTACGCAGCCAGACTTCACCGTCGTCAACGGTTGCGAATGCATCGGCTAACGACGCGTGTCCTTCGCGCAGGCTTTTTACTTCGGTGCCCTGCAAAGCCACGCCTGCCTCGAAAAGCTCGAGAACCGAATAATTGTGCCGGGCTTTGCGATTGGTGGCCACGATCTGTTTGCTGCCGCGCTTGCCGCCCGCCGCCTTGATCCGGCTAGAGTCTTTGGCCACAGCTATCGCCGCACATACAGGCGCAACGTCACGTAGGCGGTCAAGGCGGCCATCGACACGCCGAGCAGGAACAGAATAGGCGAGATGTAAATGATGTCGGCGTAATCGATGCGAGCGATCAGGTTGGCTTGATAGAACTGGTTCAGCGCATTGTCCAAAAATGTTGCCCGAACCAGGATTAGGCCGGCGACGGCGATAGCCACACCGACCGCTGCGGCGACCATCGCCTCCACTAGGAACGGCAGTTGGGTATACCAGCGGCTGGCGCCGACCAGGCGCATGATCCCAATCTCGGTGCGGCGCGTATACGCCGCGACCTGGACCATGTTGGCAATCAACAGGATTGCCCCGACGGCCTGCACGAGGGCGACGGCGAACGCGACCTTGCTCAAGCCGTCCAGGACCGCGAACAGCCGGTCGATCAGATCTTTTTGATTGAGCACGGAAAGCACGCCGGGCTGCCCCTGCATCGCCGTGTCAAAGTCCTTGTGCTGCTCGGGGTTGTTCAGCTTGACGATGAACGACGCTGGAAAGGAATCCTTGCCGGCAACGTCCTTGTACTGCGGGAACTTCCGGATCGCGTCGTCGTAGGCATCCTGACGGTTAAGGAACCGCACCGATTTGACGTCATCTCGCTTGTCGATCTTCTCCCGCAGCGCCTTACACGGGTTGGTGCTGCAGGACGGGTCGTTAGCGGAGACGTCTTCGGTGAGGAAGACCTGCGTCTCGACGCGGTCGAGGTAGATGGCGCGGGAGTGTTCGGCCAACCGAACAACCAGCAAGCCGCCGCCGAACAGACCGATCGAGATCGCGGTCGTCAGGATCATCGCGGCCGTCATGGTGACGTTGCGGCGAAGGCCGGTCAGGATCTCATTGAACAGGAAGCCGAAGCGCACTTAGCGATCCATCCCGTAGATGCCGCGCTGCTCGTCGCGAACCAGTCTGCCCAAAGACAGCTCGACGACCCGCTGCCGCATCGAGTCCACGATGTGGTGATCGTGCGTCGCCATCAGCACCGTAGTGCCGGTGCGGTTGATCCGCTCCAACAGATCCATGATGTCCTTACTGGTATCTGGGTCGAGGTTGCCAGTGGGCTCGTCGGCCAGCAGCACCAGGGGCCGGTTGACAAAAGCGCGGGCGATCGCGACCCGTTGCTGTTCGCCACCCGACAACTCGTGCGGCAGCCGGTTGGCTTTACCGGACAGGCCGACCGTTTCCAGAACATCGGGCACCACCCGATCGATCGCGTCCCGGCGCTTGCCGATGACTTCCAGCGCGAAAGCGACGTTTTCGTACACCGTCTTTTGCTGCAGCAGCCGGAAATCCTGAAAAACGCAGCCGATCACCTGGCGCAGCTTTGGTACCTGCCGGCCGGGCAGTTTGTTGACGTGAAACTTCGAGACCTGTATGTCGCCGGTATTCGGCGTCTCTTCTGCGAGCAGCAGCCGCATGAAGGTCGATTTGCCCGAACCCGAGGGGCCGATCAGGAAGACGAATTCACCCTTGTCGATTTTGACGTTGATGTCGTCGAGCGCCGGACGGGCCGACGCTTTGTATTTCTTGCTGACATTGTCAAGGGTGATCATCACGGCACGCCAGTGTAGCGGTGAATTTCGCTGGCAAGCGAAGTCAGCTAGCCGGCGGCGGCGAAGTCGGCATCGGACCGGGCCCCGGCTGCGGTAGCAACGGCGGTGGCGGCGTCGGGCTCGAGCTTGGCGGGCAGAACGGCGGCGGCAGCAGGCACGGCGGGGTTGGCAGCACGAACGGTGGGGGCGTGGTGGTCGTCGTTGCGGGCGGCGGCACGGTGGTGCTCGGCGGCACTGTCGTAGTCGGCGTCGGGGTGAACGTGGCGGTGGCCGGCGGCTGCTGCACCTGGCTCCGCGGCACCCACGTGTAGTTCGGGTCGGGCACGAAGCCCGGCGGCACCACCTGCGGGGCGGGCGGCTTGGGAGCCGGTTCGGGCCGGTAGGTGTCGTAGACCCACCACACCGCCAGGAACGCGATGATCAGTACCAGCGTCGACGTGCGCATCCGGCCGCCGAAGAGGTGGCTCCAGCGTCGCTGCTTACCCTCGCCGCGCTTGTCGAGGACGCTCACGGTGAACTTCACCGCCGCTGCGCCGCATCTTGGACTTTGCCGTCGGTTGGTTCTTCGGCGGCTTCGGCGGCTGGGGCGGCGAGGCCCCCAACCAGGCCTACCGTCGCGTCGGCCGCGGTCACGATGCCGGCACGGGCGAGCGCCCGGATGACGAGAACCCGCAATTGCCGGCCCGCCTCGAATTGCTTGCCGGGCAGCGTGCGGGCGACCAACCGCAGGGTGACCGTGTCGACCTCGATGCTTTCCACCCCCATCACTGTGGGGGCATCCAGCAGCAGCTCGCCCAGCACCGTGTCGTCGCGTGCGTGCTCGCATTCCTGGTGCAAGACCTCGTTGACGCGGTTCAGGTCGGCGCTGGTCGAGACCGGTATGTCGACCACCGCACGCGCCCAGTCCTTGGACAGATTGATCGATTTCACGATCTGGCCGTTGGGAACGGTGAACACCTCGCCGTCGGGTGAGCGCAGCTTGGTGACGCGCAACGTGACGTTCTCGACCGTGCCGCTGGCGTCGGTGTTCGACCCCTGAATGGTGAGCCTGACCAGGTCGCCGAAGCCGTACTGCTTCTCAACAATGATGAAGAAGCCGGAGAGAAGATCCTTCACCAGTTGCTGGGCACCGAAACCGAGCGCCGCGCCCACCACGGTGGCCGGCGCGACGAGCCCGCCCACCGAAAACTGCAGGACGTCGGCGATCTGGAGCATGACCCAGATGCCGATGATGACGATCGACACCCAAGAGATCACCGACGCCACGGCCTGCCGGTGCTTGGTCGCCTCCGAACGCACCAACGCGTCGCTTTCGGTGAAGCCCTCGTCGAGCTGCCGGGTCACTTGTTGCGCCACCCAGTTGACCAAGCGGGCGGCCAGCACCGCCGCGATCAGCACCATGACGATCCGCAGACCGCGGGTGATGATCCATTGGCCGCCTGCGCCGCGCCAGAAGTCGTGCCAGCCCAGCGCCATCGTCGAAGCAAGAACAGTTGTGTTAGTCGTCATCTTTTCGGTTGCGCCACCGGATCCCCGCTTCCAGGAACCCGTCGATGTCTCCGTCCAGAACGGCGGCCGGATTGCCCACCTCGTACTCGGTTCGCAAATCCTTGACCATCTGATACGGGTGCAGTACGTAGGAGCGCATCTGGTTACCCCAGGAGCTGCCGCCCTCACCCTTCAGCGCATCCAGCTCAGCGCGCTCTTCTGATCGCTTGCGCTCCAACAACTTTGCCTGAAGCACTCGCATTGCCGAGATCTTGTTCTGCAGTTGCGATTTTTCGTTCTGGCAAGTCACGACGATACCCGTCGGGATGTGGGTTAGACGAACCGCGGAGTCGGTGGTGTTCACCGACTGACCGCCGGGGCCGCTGGAACGGTAGACATCCACCCGCACGTCACCCTCCGGGATGTCGATGTGATCGGTGGTCTCCACCACGGGCAGCACCTCGACTTCGGCGAACGAAGTCTGGCGCCGGCTCTGGTTGTCAAAGGGGCTGATCCGGACCAGCCGGTGGGTGCCTTGTTCGACCGACAACGTGCCGTAGGCAAACGGGGCATGCACCGCGAACGTGGCGCTCTTGATACCCGCTTCTTCGGCGTAGGAGGTGTCGAACACCTCGACCGGATACTTGTGCTGCTCAGCCCAGCGGATATACATCCGCATCAGCATTTCGGCCCAGTCGGCGGCGTCCACCCCGCCCGCGCCGGAGCGGATGGTGACCAGCGCCTCTCGCTCGTCGTACTCACCCGAGAGCAGCGTGCGCACCTCGGTGGCCTCTATATCGGCGCGCAGCGCCTTGAGTTCGGCGTCGGCCTCGGCGAGGGTGTTGGCCGCCTCGGCTCCGTCTTGTTCGTCGGCCGCCAGCTCGTAGAGCACCGGCAGGTCATCGAGGCGCTGCCGCAGCTCCTCCACCCGGCGCAGCTCGCCCTGGGTGTGGGACAACTCACTCGTCACCCGCTGGGCGCGGGCCTGGTCATCCCACAATTTGGGATCGGACGCCTCCTGCTCCAGCTTCTGGATACGGGTGCGCAGACCATCCACATCGAGCACCCGCTCCACCGTGGTCAGGGTGGAGTCCAGGGCGGCGATGTCGGCTTGACGGTCGGGTTCCACAGCCGACCACGTTACCGGCGCCATGCCCGGCGGCGAACGCTCAGGTCATGGTCCGGGCGGCAGCGTTTAACATCAAAGTGATCACTATGTGCAGTCCGGACTGCGACCCTCAGCCCCCTGCGTCGCGGCCGGCACAAGCAGAAGGCTCGCGTATGCGCCCATACCACGTCGCCATCATCGGCTCCGGGCCGTCGGGTTTCTTCGCCGCGGCATCGTTGCTGAAGGCGGCCGACGCGTCGGAGAACATCGATGTCTCGGTCGACATGCTCGAGATGCTGCCGACACCCTGGGGGCTGGTGCGCTCCGGCGTCGCGCCCGACCACCCGAAGATCAAGTCGATCAGCAAGCAATTCGAAAAGACCGCCGAAGACCCCCGGTTCCGTTTTTTCGGCAACGTGGTGGTGGGCGAGCACGTGAGTGCCGCTGAACTCGCCGAGCGGTACGACGCCGTGATCTATGCCATCGGGGCGCAATCCGATCGGTCGTTGAAGATTCCCGGCGAGGACCTGCCGGGCAGCATGGCCGCCGTGGAATTCGTGGGCTGGTACAACGCGCACCCGCACTTCCAAGACGCGACCCCGGATTTGTCGGGCCGCCGCGCAGTTGTTATTGGCAACGGCAACGTCGCCCTCGATGTCGCCCGCATCCTGGTGACCGACCCCGAGGAGCTCGCGCGCACCGATATCGCCGACCACGCCTTGGAGTCGCTGCGGCCGTGCGGTGTGGAGGAAGTGGTGATCATCGGGCGGCGCGGGCCGCTGCAGACCGCGTTCACCACGCTGGAGTTGCGCGAGCTGGCGGATCTCGAAGGGGTCGACGTGATCGTCGATCCGGCGCAGCTGGAGGGCATCACCGACGACGACGCGGCCGCGGCGGGCAAGACGACGAAGACGAACATCAAGGTGTTGCGCGACTACGCTGCGCGCGCGCCGCGGCCCGGCCATCGTCGGATAGTCTTCCGGTTTCTGACTTCACCGATCGAGATCAAGGGCGAGGGCAAGGTGGAGAGCATCGTGCTCGGCCGCAACGAACTGGTCGCCGACGAGAGCGGGGGGGCGGCGGCCAAGGACACCGGCGAGCGCGAGGAACTGCCACTCCAGTTGGTCGTGCGGTCGGTCGGTTACCGCGGTATGCCCACCCCGGGGCTGCCGTTCGACCAGAAGAGCGCGACCATCCCCAACGCCGCGGGCCGGGTGGAGGGCAGCCGCAACGAATACGTCGCCGGGTGGATCAAGCGCGGGCCGACCGGTGTGATCGGTACCAATAAGAAGGACTCCCAGGACACCGTCGACAGCCTGCTGGACGATCTTGTCGGCGCCGACCAACTCGCGGACTTCCCCGACGACCACGCCGACAAGCTGGCCGACTGGCTGGCGTCACGCCAGCCGAAGCTGGTCACCTCCGCTCACTGGGAGATCATCGATCGCCACGAACGCGCCGCCGGCGAGCCGCACGGGCGCCCCCGCGTCAAGCTGCCCAGCGTGGCCAAACTGCTGCACATCGGACACGGCTGATCGGGCGCCTCAAAACCATTCGCGATAAAGCAGGTGGGGGTGGCGGGCCACACCCAATTTGATCAGCAGACGCGACACGTGGCTCCGCACGACTTCTTCGGCCAACAACGTCCGCTCGGCGATTTGCCTGTTGGTCAGGCCGTCGCCCAGCAAGCTCAACAACGCTCGGTCCCTGTCGTTCAACCGCCACAGCCCGTCGCCGTTATCGGTGACCTGCCACAGTTTCGCCATCAGCGCGGCCGCGGCACGCCTGTCGAGCAGCGACCGTCCGGCGCCCACATCCTTGACGGCGCAAGCCAATTCCATACCCCTGATGTCTTTGACGACACATCCGCTGCCGCCGGCAAGGATTGCATACAGCAGCGCCTCGTCGGAGGTGTACGACGTCAGGATCAAACAGCGCAGATCCGGCATGGACGACAAGAGATCGCGGCACAATTCGACGCCGTTGCCATCGGGCAACCAGTCGTCGAGCACCGCGACGTTCGGACCGGCCGCGGGGATCTTGGTCATCGCTTCGGCGACGGATCCGGCCTCGCCGACGCAGTCGAGTTCGGCGTCCGCGCAAAGCAAATCGATGAGGCCCCGCCGCACCACCTCGTGATCGTCGACCAAAAAGAACCCTAACAACGTACCCCTCCTGAGCTCACCCGAGTCCCCACCCGCAAGCCCTATAAGTTGCTCGAACGCGTGGCGAGAACGGAGCTTCCCGCGTTGTGCGCACCGCACAAGTCATAACAGGCGCGCGCGTCCGTGACGAACAGCTGATCCGGATCGTCGTTGGCGGCCAGGTACCGGTCGATGCTCCCGCGTACGACGGCGGACTCGACCCGCACGTCGGGGCAGAAGCGCTTCCACTGGGCAAGCCGTCGTCTGAGTTGCGCTTGCGCCGAACGTCCCGCGTCAACGTCGTCGCGCCCCGCGGCCCGCGATACCGCGATCGCGCGCAATGGCGCGTGCCGCAGTCTTGCCTCCTCGAAGGCGTGGCGCAGCGCCGCGTCGTCGTCCGCTTGCACAATGACGCGACCGACCCTGACGGTCGCCGGCCTGCCCGTCGGGCGGCGGATCACGGCAACCGGACACAGGGCCGACGCCGCCAAGCTTGCCGAAAGGGAACCGACGCCACGGTTGGCGTGATTGAGTCCGATGGACCCGACACAGACCATCGCCGCCGACCTCGACTCTTCCATCAGCCGGGCGAGCGGCTTCCCCCCGAGGATCTCGGCTTCGACCTTCACCGCCCGCCCCATCGCTTCGACTGCCCGCTGGGCGTCGCACAACGCCGAACGGGCCGCGGCCAATCGGGCCTCGTGGGCCCGGGCCGGCAGACAATCCGGCGGTTCGATCACGGAGACGAGTCGGAGCGGTATGTCGCGGCTTACCGCCTCATCGATCGCCCAGCACGCCGCATGGGTGGCCGCTTTCGATCCGTCGACACCAACGACGACCGTCGGAGCTGAATGGAGCATCGCGGTCTCCCGTGCTTGTCGGGCAGGCAGAATCATCGTTCAGCCCACCAGCAACGTTATTGACGAGAAGCCGCGGCAACCCAGGGGCATTCGGTCCACGTACGGGGGCCATTGGTCCCTATCAAGAGCTTGGCTGCGAGGCGTCGCCCCTCGGGCGTTCGGCCGCGGTACGGGACCCGAATCACTGTGATGACGCGCCCACCCGCGGGCGGATGATCGCCTAGGCGGCCGGCGGTTCGGCCGGTGCGAACCTCCAGTTGTCCGGATTCTTCTGCGAATACACAACCGGGAGGAGCTGGCCCATGGTCGGCCAGTGGTCGACGTCGACCGCCATGCGCTGATACACGGCGTATTCGCTGACCGTGGGCCCATTGATGACACCGGCGATGGTGACGTACTGCTCCCCGGCGGCGTCGGGTCGCGGGCTGACGCCGGTCACCAGCAGTGTGCCGCTGACCAGCCCACCGCGGGGGCCGCGCGGGACGAACCGCTGGGCCAGGAATACTCCCAGGACCGCCACGAGCAAGATCAGCAGACCGAATTCCCACACTCGGCCATGGTAGGACTGCTGGCATGAGTCAGGATGATCTGGCGCTCGCGCTGCGGCTGGCCGACCGCGCAGACGCGCTGACCTCTGCCCGATTCGGCGCCCTCGACCTGCGCATCGACACCAAACCGGACCTGACGCCGGTAACCGATGCCGATCGCGCGGTCGAAACGGAGTTGCGGGACGCGCTGGGGCGCGACCGACCGGCGGACAGCATCGTCGGCGAGGAGTTCGGCGGAACCGCCACCTTGCGCGGGCGCCAATGGATCATCGATCCGATCGATGGCACTAAGAACTTCGTGCGGGGGGTGCCGGTGTGGGCCAGTTTGATCGCGTTGCTCGAGGACGGCGTCCCGTCGGTCGGCGTGGTGAGCGCGCCGGCGCTGCACCGTCGCTGGTGGGCAGCGCGCGGCCGGGGCGCGTTCGCGGCGGTCGACGGCGGTCCGCCGCGACCGCTATCGGTTTCATCAGTGGCACAGCTGGATTCGGCCAGCCTTTCGTTCTCCAGCCTGTCGGGATGGGCGCAACGCGGCTTGCGCGACCGCTTCATCGACCTGACGGACGCGGTGTGGCGGGTCCGCGCCTACGGTGACTTTCTGTCTTATTGCCTCGTCGCGGAGGGCGCGGTCGACATCGCCGCCGAACCGGAGGTGTCGGTGTGGGATCTCGCGGCGCTCGACATCTTGGTGCGCGAGGCGGGCGGGCAGCTCACTGGCCTGGACGGCACCGCCGGCCCGCACGGCGGCAGCGCCGTGGCGACCAACGGCCTGCTCCAGCAACAGGTGCTGACAAGGCTTAAAGGCGGGTAGCCTGGCGCGCGAGCATGCTATGACCACCCTCCTCTCACAAAGCGACCCGTTCACTGTCGCGACCAAACACTGGCACCGCCTCGACGACGGGCGGATCCAGTGCGACGTGTGTCCGCGCGCCTGCAAACTTCACGAGGGCCAGCGCGGACTCTGTTTCGTCCGCGGCCGGATTGACGACCAGGTGAAGCTGACCAGCTACGGACGCTCGAGCGGGTTCTGCGTCGATCCAGTCGAGAAGAAGCCCCTCAACCACTTCCTTCCAGGGTCAGCGGTGCTGTCGTTCGGCACCGCGGGGTGCAACCTGGCATGCAAGTTTTGTCAGAACTGGGATATCTCCAAATCCCGGGAGATCGACACGCTGGCCAGCCAGGCCACTCCCGCGGACATCGCGCGCACCGCTGACGAATTGGGTTGTCGCAGTGTGGCATTCACGTACAACGACCCGACGATCTTCTGGGAGTACGCCGCCGATGTCGCCGACGCCTGTCACGACCGGGGGATCAAAGCGATTGCGGTGACGGCAGGGTACATGTGTCCTGTGCCCCGCGCCGAGTTCTACCGGCACGTCGATGCCGCCAACGTCGACTTGAAGGCGTTCACCGAAGACTTCTACCGCAAAGTCTGCGTCGGTCATCTGCACGATGTCCTGGACACATTGGTCTACCTGCGGCATGAGACGGAGGTGTGGCTGGAGATCACCACTCTGCTGATTCCCGGACGCAACGACAGCGACGCGGAAATCGCAGCCGAATGCGCGTGGATCCGGGAGAACCTCGGCATCGACGTACCAGTGCACTTCACCGCGTTCCATCCCGACTACAAGATGCTGGACACACCGCCGACACCGCCTGCCACGCTGAGGCGGGCCCGCCGTATCGGCATCGATGAAGGCCTGCAGTTCGTCTACACCGGCAACGTCCACGACGCCGAGGGCGACAGCACATTCTGCCCAGGGTGCGGATCGGCGGTCGCGGTTCGCGACTGGTATGCGATGCGGCACTATGCCCTGACTGATGATGGCCGCTGCCGAGCGTGCGGCTGCCAGTTGGCCGGTGTCTACGATGGCCCGTCCGGACATTGGGGCCGGCGACGATTGCCGCTGCTCACCAATCTGTCGGAGATGTGAACTAGTTAACAACCGCAACCTATCTTACTCCGGAGTAAGATAGGTTAACCCGCATCGCCCCAACTACGGAGGCTGCCGTCATGACCGACACTCGTCCTAGTTCAAAACCATCCCGCTCACGCTTCAAACGGCGCGGTCGTGAGACAGGCGTCGGCATGCAACCACACAGACGGACCGGGATCGACATCGCCATTGCGCTGCTCACCCCGCTCGTCGGCCAGGAGTTCTTGGACAAATACCATCTGCGCGACCCGCTCAACCAGGGCCTGCGCTACGGCACGAAGACGATCTTCTCCACCGCCGGCGCCGCTTCCCGGCAGTTCAAGCGGGTCCAGAACCTCCGCGGCGGACCGACGCGGCTCAAGTCCAGCGGCAAGGATTACTTCGACCTGACGCCGGACGACGAGCAGAAGATGATCGTCGAGACCCTCGACGAGTTCGCCGAGGAGGTGCTGCGGCCCGCGGCGCACGACGCGGACGAGGCCGCGACCTATCGGCCCGATCTGATCGCGAAGGCCGCCGAGTTGGGGATCACCGCGGTCAACATCCCCGAGGATTTCGACGGCATCGCCGCGCACCGCTCCAGCGTGACCAACGTGCTGGTGGCCGAGGCGCTGGCCTACGGCGACATGGGGCTGGCGTTGCCGATTCTGGCCCCCGGCGGTGTGGCGTCGGCGCTGACCCACTGGGGCAGCGCCGACCAGCAGGCCACCTACCTTCACGAGTTCGCCGGCGAGAATGTCCCGCAGGCCTGCGTGGCCATCGCCGAACCGCAACCGCTGTTTGACCCCACCCGGTTGAAGACGACAGCGGTGCGCACCCCCAGTGGATATCGGCTCGACGGCGTGAAGTCATTGGTCCCCGCCGCGGCCGACGCCGAGCTGTTCATCGTCGGCGCGCAGCTGGATGGCAAGCCGGCGCTGTTCATCGTCGAGTCGTCCGCCAAAGGCCTCACCGTCAAGGCGGATCCGGGCATGGGAATCCGGGCGGCGGCCCTGGGCCGGGTCGAGCTTTCCGGTGTGTCGGCGCCGCTGGGTGCCCGCCTGGGTGTGGACGAGGCTTCCGACGACGATTTTTCCGAGGCGATCGCGCTGTCCCGGCTCGGCTGGGCGGCGCTAGCGGTCGGCACGTCGCACGCGGTGCTCGACTACGTCGTCCCCTACGTGAAGGAACGCCAGGCGTTCGGCGAGCCGATCGCGCGTCGTCAAGCCGTCGCCTTCATGTGCGCGAACATCGCCATCGAATTGGACGGGCTGCGGCTGATCACCTGGCGCGGCGCCGCCCGCGCCGAACAGGGCCTCACCTTCACCCGCGAAGCGGCGCTGGCCAAGCGACTCGGCGCCGACAAGGGCATGCAGATCGGCCTGGACGGCGTGCAACTGCTCGGCGGCCACGGCTTCACGAAGGAACACCCGGTCGAGCGCTGGTACCGCGACCTGCGGGCCATCGGTGTCGCCGAGGGCGTTGTAGTCATCTAACACGAGCTGAAAGTTCAACCATGGCAATTAATCTGGAGCTACCACGCAAGCTGCAGGCGGTGATGGTCAAGACCCATCAGGGAGCCGCCGAGATGATGCGGCCGATCGCACGCAAATACGACCTCAAGGAGCACGCCTACCCGATCGAGCTCGACACCCTGATCAATCTGTTCGAGGGAGCTTCCGAATCGGTCGCATTCGCCGGGGCCGACGCGCTTCGTGACGAGGACGAAGACAGGGACCGAAACCACAACGGCGCCAACATGGCCGCGCTGCTGCAGACGATGGAAGCCTGCTGGGGCGACGTCGCGATGATGCTGTCGGTCCCCTATCAGGGGCTGGGCAACGCGGCCATCTCCGCGGTGGCCACGGACGAACAGCTGGAACGCCTGGGCAAGGTATGGGCGGCGATGGCCATCACCGAGCCCGGCTTCGGATCCGACTCGGCGGCGGTGTCCACCACCGCCAAGTTGGACGGCGACGAGTACATCATCAACGGTGAGAAGATCTTCGTCACCGCCGGCTCGCGCGCCACCCACATCGTGGTGTGGGCCACCCTGGACAAGTCGCAGGGCCGCGCGGCGATCAAGTCGTTCATCGTGCCGCGCGACCATCCCGGTGTCACCGTCGAACGCCTCGAGCACAAGCTCGGCATCAAGGGTTCCGACACCGCGGCGATCCGGTTCGACAACGTCCGCATTCCCAAGGACAACCTGCTGGGCAACCCCGAGATCGAGGTCGGCAAGGGCTTTTCCGGGGTGATGGAGACCTTCGACAACACCCGGCCGATCGTCGCCGCCATGGCCATCGGGGTCGGCCGCGCGGCCCTCGAGGAGATCCGCAAGATCCTCACCGAGGCCGGGGTGGAGATCTCCTACGACAAGCCGTCACACGCCCAAAGCGCGGCCGCGGCCGAGTTCCTGCGGATGGAGGCCGACTGGGAGGCCAGCTACCTGCTGTCGCTGCGTGCGGCATGGCAGGCCGACAACAAGATCCCCAATTCCAAAGAGGCGTCGATGAGCAAGGCCAAGGCCGGGCGAATGGCCAGCGACGTCACCCTCAAGTCCGTCGAATTGGCCGGCACCGCAGGGTATTCCGAACAGTCACTGCTGGAGAAGTGGGCGCGCGACTCCAAGATCCTGGACATCTTCGAGGGCACCCAGCAGATCCAGCAGCTGGTGGTCGCCCGCCGCCTGCTGGGCCTGTCGTCGTCGGAGCTCAAATAGGCTCGCGCCGAGCGTGCACCCACTGCGAAGGTTTGGCGAATTTTTCGCACTGAGCACACGTTCGGCGAAACTTACGCAGCGGCCGCGTTCAACCGTTCGCGGGTGTCGTCCAATTCGATGGACGCGACGTCCATGTTCTCCTCGAGGTGGCGCACCGACGAGGTGCCCGGGATCAGCAGCACGTTGGGCGCCACGCCCAGCGTCCACGCCAGCGCAACCTGGGCCGGAGCGCGGCCGAGCCGCTCGGCGGCATCTACCACCAGCCGGTGACTCAGCACCGGGTTCGGCCGCATGAAGCCGGCTCCCAGCGGGAAGAACGGGACAAACGCAATCCCACGACTGGTGCACTCCTCCAGCACCGGAGCCGACGAGCGGTCCACCAGGTTGAAAGCGTTTTGCACACAGGCGATTTCGGTGCGGTCCAGCGCGTGCAGCAGGTGCTCACGGTTGATGCTGCTCAACCCGATTCCGCCGATCAATCCCTCGTCACGGGCTTCGATCATGACCGAGAGCTGATCGCCGAACAGCTGATCGGGCCCGTCGCTCTCGAACAGTCGCAGATTGACCGCGGCCAGCCGGTCGACCCCCAGGGCGCGCAGGTTGGCCTCGATGTCGCGGCGCAAGTCGGCGGGCTCGTTGACCGGCAGCCAGCCGCCGGTGTCGTCGCGACGCCCGCCGACCTTGCTCACCAGGGCCAGGTTGTCCGGGTATGGATACAGCGCCTCGCGGATGAGCTCGTTGGCGACGTCGGGACCGTAGAACTGGGCGGTGTCGATGTGGTCTTGCCCAGATCCGGGCCGAGCTCGATCGCCCGCCGCAGCACCGCCAGCGCCGCGTCGCGGTCCCGCGGCGGCCCGAACACGCCGGGGCCGGGCAGTTGCATTGCGCCGAAGCCGATGCGGGAAACGGAAAAGCCACCGAGTGGAAAGGAATCCATGAGGTGAGGTTAGCGTCGTCGGTATGGACACGTTTCAAGCGCTTGTCGCGCGCCAGGACGGTGACCGGATAACCACGTCGGTCGAGACGCTGAGGCCGTCGGACCTACCGCCGGGCGAGGTGACGATCCGGGTCCTGTATTCGAGCGTCAACTTCAAGGACGCGCTGGCAGTGACGCCGGGTGGTGGCGTGGTCCGTAACTATCCGGTCGTGCCCGGCATCGACCTGACTGGCGAGGTCGTCGAGTCGCAATCGCCGGACTTCGCCGTCGGCGACAAGGTGCTCGCCCACGGGTACCAGATCGGGACCGGCCACCACGGCGGCTACGCCGAATACGCCCGGCTGCCGGCCGACCAGCTGGTGGCGCTCGGCGACTTGAGTCCCTACCAGGGCGCCGCGATCGGGACCGCCGGCTTCACCGCCGCGATGAGCGTGCAGGCGCTGGTCGACTGGGGTATCGAACCCGGCGCCGGGTCGATCGTCGTCACCGGCGCCTCCGGCGGCGTGGGCTCAGTCAGCGTGGACCTGCTGGCGGCCGCCGGTTATCGGGTGGTGGCCTCAAGCGGCAAGGAGAAGGCGGCCGGGCTGCTGAAAGAGCTTGGCGCCGCGGAGGTTATCGGGCGGCTGCCCGAGGATCCCGACGCCAAACCGCGGGCCCTGGCCAAGGCGCGCTGGGCCGCAGCGGTGGACTGTGTGGGCGGGGCGACGCTGGCCGATGTGCTCAGCACCGTCGACTACGGCGGGGCGGTGGCCGCCAGCGGCCTGACCGGCGGTCCCGCGCTGCACACCACGGTGATGCCGTTCATCCTGCGCGGCATCGCGCTGCTCGGGATGGACTCGGTGCAGCTGCCGATCGGCCCGCGCCGGAAATTGTGGGCGCTGCTGGGCGATTCGTTGAGGCCGCGGCATCTTGACTCGCTCACCAGCGAGGTTGACGTCAAAGACGTTGTCGGCGTGCTCGACCAGCTCCGCGCCGGTTCGCACAGCGGCCGCGCGGTGGTGCGGGTCGCCGGCGGATTCTGAGCTGAAAGTAGGCTGTTCGGGCGGCGTCGACGACGGAGGTGGCATGCGCGCGGCACGGGTGACTCGGCTGGATGGTCCGGACGCGATCGAGGTGACGGAGATCGACGAACCCTCCGGTGACGGTGTGGTCGTCGAGGTGCACGCCGCCGGCGCGGCATTCCCCGACGCCCTACTGACTCGCGGTCTGTATCAGTACCGGCCGGAGCCGCCGTTCGTACTCGGTGCGGAGATCGCCGGCGTGGTGCGGTCGGCTCCCGACAACGCACACGTACGACCCGGCGACAGGGTGGTCGGGCTGACGATGCTCAGCGGCGGCATGGCCGAGGTCGCGATCCTGCAGCCCGACCGGGTGTTCAAGCTCCCGGACAACGTGAGCTTCGAGGCAGGAGCGGGCCTGCTGTTCAACGACCTGACGGTGTACTTCGCGCTGACCGTGCGCGGCCGGTTGCAGCAGGGCGAGACGGTGCTGGTGCACGGGGCGGCCGGCGGGATCGGGACATCGACGCTGCGGCTGGCATCGCTGCTCGGAGCATCACGCACCATCGCGGTCGTCAGCACCGAAGACAAGGCGGACGTCGCGACGGCGGCCGGGGCCACCGACGTGGTGTTGGCCGAAGGTTTCAAGGACGCGGTCAAGGAGCTCACCAGCGGTCGCGGCGTCGATGTGGTGGTCGACCCGGTCGGCGGCGACCGGTTCACCGATTCCCTGCGCTCGCTCGCGCCGGGCGGACGGCTGCTGGTCATCGGGTTCACCGGCGGCGAGATTCCGACCGTCAAGGTGAACCGGCTGCTGCTCAACAACATTGACGTCGTCGGTGTGGGCTGGGGAGCATGGACGGCGACGCACCCGGACGCGCTGGCCGAGCAGTGGGCCGGACTCGAGGCGCTGCTCAGCTCGGGCCAACTGCCTCCCCCGGAGCCAGAGGTCTACCCGCTGGAGCAGGCCGCCGCGGCCGTCGCGTCGCTCGAGAATCGCACCGCCAAGGGCAAAGTCGTGGTGCGCGTCCGCGAGTGACGGCGTCAGGTCGTACCTGTCACACGGGCCTCAGCGAAGAAGGGATCGCCTGCTTGCCCGCCTCTGCGACAACGGCCGCGCTGGGTTCGTTCCAAAGAACTTGTCGTCGTGAGGCGGGCACCGAATGTGACGTACCCGACGGAGCGGATCCACCCGTCGGAGCCCGAAGTCGCTTGTATCGGGGAAAAAGAAAAACTAATCTCACTTTTAGTTCTGTAGCAGAGTAGCCACAACCCGGAGTCATCCATGGAATCCTTCGTTCACCTGCGAAAAGGCAAGACGCCGCGCCGGCTCCATGCCGACCTGGACGGGCTCAAGGACGACGAGCTGGGCCGGGGCGGATTCACCGGCCGGACCGCCAACATGTACCGCCGCAACGATCCCACGGCCTACCGGTCGGCCGGTCCGCTGCGGCCCGTCGACGTGCTCGCCGGCGAGCTGAAACCCAGCGACGCCACCGACGCCAACGGCGGGCCGCTGCTGATGTTCAGCAACGAAGACTGCAGAATCCTGTTGAGCCGACGTCACGAGCCGATGCCGTTCTACGCCCGTCACGTCGACGGGGACCTGCTGTGCTTCGTGCACCGCGGCGCGGGCCTACTGGAGACCGAGTTCGGGCCGCTGCGCTACCGGGAGGGCGACTGGGTCTACATCCCGAAGGCGTGCACCTGGCGCCAGGTACCGGATCCCTCAACAGAAGGGGCGACGACCCTGCTGATGATCGAGGCCAGCGACGAGTTCCGGGTGCCGCCACCCGGCGCGCTGGGCCGCCACTTTCCGTTCGACCCGTCGCAGGCCATCATCCCCGAACCGGCCCCGATCCAAGATGACGGCCGCGACGAATACGAGGTCCGGCTCATTCACGAGGGCGGCCCGACAACGCTGTACTACCAACACAATCCGCTCGATGTCGAAGGCTGGCGCGGCGACAACTTCGCGTTCACCTTCAACATCGCCGACTACAACGTCGTTACCTCCGACAGTGTCCACCTGCCCCCGACGGTCCATCTGTTCATGCAGGCCACCGGCGTCTACGTGATGAACTTCCTGCCGAAGCCGGCCGAAGGCGTCCCCGGCACCGAACGCACGCCCTGGTACCACCGCAACGTCGACTACGACGAGATCGCCTTCTTCCACGGCGGATCGCTCTACGGCATCCCGATGCCGCCAGGGCTGATTACCCATGCGCCGCAGGGGGTTCACCACGGCGCCCCGGAGAAGGCGCGGGAACGGGCACGCCGCAAGTTCGACGAGCATTCCCGCGTGGACTGGCAGGTCATCGCCGTCGACACCCGCCGCCGGCTCACACCGTCCGCCGAGGTGCTCGCCCACGACCTGGGACAGCGCTGACATGGGGAGCGCGCAAGCCGTGAAACACGACTACGACCGAATCCCGTATCTCGTTGCCTTTCAGAACAATTCCGGGGTGCGCGACGTCTACGGTGGGCTGGCCGAGATCACCGTGCTGGAAAGCTACCTGCTCAAGCCGAAAACCAGGCCGTCCGACACCGTGCTGGTGTTCATGCACCCGATCGGCGGTGGCGCGTACCTGCCGATGATCAACGGGCTCGCCCGGGCCGGCCATCACGTCATCTACTGCAACAGCAGGTTCCGCGGCACGGACTCGGCGTTGCTGATGGAAAAGGTGGTCGAGGATCTCGGCGAATGCATCAAGGACGCCAAGAACCGGCTGGGCTACCGCAAGGTCGTGTTGGCCGGATGGAGCGGGGGCGGCTCGCTGTCGATGTTCTACCAGCAGCAGGCCCAAAAGCCGACCATCACGTCGAGCCCGTCCGGCGACGGCCCCGACCTGACCCAGCTCGACCTGCCCGCCGCCGACGGCATCATGCTGCTGGCCGCGCACATCAGCCGGCACGGGACGCTGACCGAATGGCTGGACGCGTCGATCCTCGACGAATCCGACCCGACCAAGCGCGATCCCGAGCTGGATCTTTACAACCCGGAGAACCCCAACCAACCGCCCTACAGCCAGGAGTTTCTCGCCCGCTACCGGCAGGCGCAGATCGACCGCAACCGCCGCATCACCGCGTGGGTGAAGGAAAAGCTCGCCGAACTGAAATCATCTGGGCGCCCCGACTCAGATGTTGCGGAATTCGGGTTCGTGGTGCACGGCACCATGGCCGACCCGCGATGGCTGGACCCGAGCGTCGATCCCAACGAACGCACGCCGGGAACCTGCTACTTGGGTGATCCTCAAGTGGTGAACATGAGCCCGGTCGGGTTGGCCCGCTTCTGCACGCTGCGCGGCTGGCTGTCGCAATGGAGTTACGACGAGGCCCGCGGCGACGGGGTGGCGTGCGGGCGCGACCTTGCGGTCCCAGCGCTGGTGATCGGTAACCTGGCCGATGACGCCTGCACGCCCAGCCACACCCGGCGCCTCTTCGAGGCGATCGGGCACCCCGACAAGGAGATACACGAAATTCCCGGCGCCACACACTATTACGCGGGCCCCGACCAACGCGACAAGTTGCGCCACGCCGTCGACATCGTCACCGACTGGCTGGTCCGCCACGAATTCGCGAGCAGAGAATGACCACAACAGGGCCGTTGGACGGCATCCGGGTGCTCGAGCTCGGCACCTTGATCGCCGGGCCGTTCGCCGGCCGGCTGCTCGGCGACATGGGCGCCGACGTCATCAAGGTGGAACCTCCCGGCGCCCCGGATCCGTTGCGAACCTGGGGCCAGGCCGAAGTCGACGGGCACCACGTATTCTGGACGGTGCACGCGCGCAACAAGCGGGTCATCACGCTCGACCTGCGGAAGCCGCGCGGCCGCGAGCTGTTCCTTGATCTCGTCGAGAAATCCGACATCGTGGTGGAGAACTTCCGTCCGGGCACCCTGGAGAAGTGGAAGCTGGGCTACGACGAGCTCAGCGGGCGCAACCCGGGCATCATCCTGGTCCGGGTATCGGGGTACGGCCAGACCGGGCCCGAGGCGCACAAGGCCGGCTACGCCTCGGTCGCCGAGGCGGCCAGCGGGCTGCGGCACCTCAACGGATTCCCCGGCGGTCCGCCGCCCAGGCTGGCGCTGTCGCTCGGCGACAGCCTGGCCGGCATGTTCGGCGCCCAGGGCGCCCTGGCCGCGCTGTACCGTCGCAGCGTCACCGGCCAGGGTCAGGTGGTCGACGTCGCGCTGACCGAATCCTGCTTGGCGGTACAGGAATCCACGATCCCCGATTACGACGCCGGCGGCGTGGTGCGCGGGCCGTCGGGCACCAGGCTGGAGGGCATCGCGCCGTCCAACATCTACCGCAGCGCCGACGGCTCCTGGGTGGTAATCGCCGCCAACCAGGACACCGTGTTCGCCCGGTTGTGCAAGGCCATGGGGCGCCCGGAACTGGCCACCGACGACCGGTTCGCCACGCACGGTGCCCGGGGCCGCAACCAAGACGAACTCGACAAGGTCATCGGCGCGTGGGCCGCCGAGCGGCATCCCGGCGAAATCATCGAAACCCTAAGCGCCGCAGGCGTGATCGCGGGCCCGATCAACACCGTCGCCGAAGTGGTCCACGATCCGCAGCTGCGGGCCCGCGGCATGCTGATCGAACACTACGACGAACGCATCGAACGCAACGTCCTGGGCCCGGGCATCGTGCCGGTGCTCTCCGAATCCCCGGGCGCCGTTCGCAATGCCGGCCCCGCACGCCCGGGACAACACAACGACGACGTCTACATCGGGCTGCTGGGCAAGACCGCCGACCAGCTCGAAGAGCTGAGGGCCCAGGAGGTGCTATGACCGCACCGGCGACGATGCAGAGCGAAGCGATGAGGAGGAGCGGTGCTATGACGCAGTCGCTCCCATCCCGGGTGGACATTCGCGAGGTCTCGCTGCGCGACGGCCTGCAGATCGAAGAGCCAATCCCGTTGGCCGCCAAGCTGGAACTGCTGGCGGCAGTGGCCGCCACGGGGGTGCGGGAGGTCGAAGCCACCGCGTTCGTATCCCCGTCGAAGGTGCCGTCGATGGCCGACGCCGCCGAACTCGCCGCGCAGCTGCACAACTATCCCGACATCGAGTTCTCCGCCCTGGTGGCCAGTCCCAACGGCGCCAAGCGCGCCGTTGCGGCGGGACTGCGATCGATCGAATACGTGGTGGCCGCCAGCGACGCATTCAGCCAGGCCAACGTCGGGCGCAGCCGTGCCGAGGCCACCAAGCAGATCGAGGAGATCGTCGCCATCGCGCACGGCGACGGCGTCACCGTCGAGGTCATCGTCGCCACCGCGTGGGATTGCCCGTTCGAGGGACCGACGCCGCCCGAGCGGGTGCTCGAGATCGGCGCGGCCGCCCGTGACCGAGGCGTCGACCGGTTCTCGATCGCCGACACCATCGGCACCACTACCCCGCGACGCGTGAGTTCGCTTATCGCCCAACTGCGTCCGGTGATCGGCGATATGCCCTTGGGCGGGCATTTCCATAACACCCGCGGCACGGGACTGGCCAGCGCCTACGCGGCGGTCAGCTCCGGGGTCACCAGGCTGGACGCCTCCGTCGGCGGGCTGGGCGGCTGCCCGTTCGCGCCCGGTGCGACCGGCAACATCGCCACCGAGGACCTGGTGTACCTGCTGCGCGACAGCGATATCGACGTCGACGTCGACCTGCAGGCCGCCATTGCCGCGGCCGAAGTCGCCAAATCCGCTGTGGGCCATGATCTGCCGAGCGCCCTGCTGCGCGCCGGTGACCGGATCCGGAACTGATGCCAGCCGAAAGTTTGACCGCCAAGGGCCGCCAGACCAGGCAGGCCATCGAGCAGGCGGCCCGCAAACTGTTCGCCGAACGGGGCTTTCACGGCACCACGCTGGCCGATATCACGTCGGCCGCGGGCAAGTCGCCGGCGGTTTTCTACCGGTATTTCGCCGACAAGGAGGACCTGTTGGCCGCCCTGGCGGAGTCGTTTCTGCACGACGTCGTCACACCGTCCGGTTTGAGCCTCGAGCTACCCGGCTCTCCCCCGCGAGCGGGTGGTGCCCCCACCGATGACGACGCGTTCTTCACCGCGGTCGTCACCGGGTATTGGAACATGTTCAAGCAGAACATCGGCATCATGATCGCCGTGGCCCAGCTGGCCGCCACCCAGCAGCGGTTCGCGGCCGTCCAGAACAAATTCCGGCGCTTCGGCATGGACATCGTGGCCGCCTCGGTCCGCCGCGCCCAACAGCAGGGTTACGGAACCGAGCTCAACCCCCAGCACACCGCGGCCGCCATCGCGCTGTTGTTCGAGAACTTCACGACCGTCTTCGCGGGCACCTTGGGCCCGGCGGGCCTCGGCTTGAACATCAGTGACCACGACGCCATCGCCACCCTGTCCACGGTCTGGAAGAAAACCCTCTACGGCGCGTAAGGAGATCAAGATGGATTTCACTCTGCCAGAGCATCTTCCGGGTGTGCTCGCCGAGATGGACGCGTTCATCGAGGCCGAGATCAAGCCGCTGGAACGCGACCACATCCAGTATTTCGACCAGCGTCGAGAGCACGCCCGCACCGATTGGGACAACGACGGCATCCCGTCGCGCGAATGGGAAGACCTGCTCGGCGAGATGCGCAGGCGGGCCGATAAGGCGGGCTGGCTGCGCTACGGATTGCCGGCGTCGCTGGGTGGCCGCGACGGCACCAACGTCGACATGGCCGTCATCCGGGAGCACCTGGCGCACAAGGGTCTTGGCCTACACAACGACCTGCAGAACGAGTCGTCGATCGTCGGGAACTTCCCGCAGGTGATCATGATGGAGCGATTCGGCACCGGCGAGCAACGCCGCCTCTGGTCGGAGGCGTTGATCACCGGGGAACGGTCCATGGCGTTCGGCCTCACCGAGCCGCGGCACGGCTCCGACGCGACCTGGCTGGAAACCCACGCCGAACCCGACGGCGACGGGTGGGTGATCAATGGCTCGAAGCGGTTCAACACTGGGGTGCACCGCGCAACCCACGACTTGATTTTCGCGCGCACGTCCGGTGAGCCCGGGCAAGCCCGGGGCATCACCGCGTTCCTGGTTCCCACCGACGCGCCCGGATTCCATGTCCCCTACTACTGGTGGACGTTCAACATGCCCACCGATCACGGCGAAGTCGAGTTGACCGACGTGCGAGTGCCCGCCGATGCGGTACTGGGCGAGGTGGATCGCGGTCTGGAGGTAGCGCAGACCTTCCTGCACGAGAACCGCATTCGGCAGGCGGCAAGCAGCCTGGGCGCGGCGCAGTACTGCATCGACCGTGCCGCCGAATACGCCGGGAAGCGTACGGTTTTCGGCAAGCCGCTGTCGGTCAACCAGGCCGTGCAATGGCCGCTGGCCGAGCTGCAGACCGAAGCCCAGATGGTGCGGCTCCTGGTGCAGTACGCGGCCTGGCATTTGGACCGCAATCACCACATGGAGGTCTCGGACAAGGTGTCGATGGCCAATTACCGGGCCAACCGACTGGTCTGTGACGCCGCCGACCGGGCCATGCAGGTCTTCGGCGGCCTCGGCTACAGCCGCCACGAACCGTTCGAGCACATCTACCGCCACCACCGCCGCTACCGCATCACCGAGGGCGCCGAGGAGATCCAGATTCGCCGGGTGGCGCAGCGGCTGTTCAAGTTTGGCCACCAGTGACAGCGACCCAGGACCTGGCCGGCAAGCTGGCTCGGGTACTGGCACCGGCGCTCGGCACCGGCGTCACGATCGAGAAGCTGCGCGCATTGACCGGTGGCGCCAGCCGCACCACGTGGGCGTTCGACGCCGTCGCGGGCGAGCGACGCCGTTCCCTTATCCTGCGTATCGGGCCGCCCGACGACCTGCACGCCGGCATGGAGCTCGAGGCCGCCGCCCAGGCAGCGGCCGCGGCGGCGGGCGCACCGGTCCCGGACATCCTGGTCGCCGACGATTCGGTTGCCGCACTGGGCAATCCGTTTCTGATCTGCGATGAGATCAAGGGCGAGACCATCGTTCGGCGCATCCAACGCCAGCTCGAAACCAATGGCGGACACGCACGTCGATCCGAGCTGCTGCTGCAGTGCGCGCAGGCGCTGGCCGCCATCCACCGGGCCGACCCGCACATCCCCGGCCTGGCCCCCGAGGACCAACTCGTGCAGTGGCGCGAGCGGCTCGAAACCATGGACGACACCACCGCCACCTTCGAATGGGCCTTTCGCTGGCTCGAGGCCAACCGGCCTCGGAAGTCCGAGCCGTCCACGACAGTTTTGGTGCACGGGGACTACCGGATGGGAAATCTGATCGTCGACGGGTCCGACCTCGCCGCCGTCCTCGACTGGGAGCTGGTACACCTCGGCGAGGCCTATGAAGACCTGGCCTGGTTCTGCATCCGGGCCTGGCGGTTCGGCGCTCCGCCCAGCCTGGGTGCCGGCGGCCTCGGCAGCATCGAGAGCTTCCTGCGGGCCTACGAGCAGGCCAGCGCGACTACCGTCGACCGGGTGGCGTTTCACTGGTGGCTGGTGCTGGCCACGCTGCGCTGGGGTGTCATCTGTCGCTACCAGGCGGAGCGGCATTTGAGCGGTCAATTCCGCTCGGTGGAGTTGGCGGCGATCGGCCGTCGCGTCTGCGAGACCGAGTGGGACCTACTCGACCTGCTCGAGGAGGTGCGGCCGTGATCGGCGCTTACGGCCGGCCGCTGGCGGCCGAACTCGTGGCGGCGGTGGCCGAATTCCTGGAAGAAGACGTCCGTGCGGCGACCAGCGGACAGGTCAACTTCCACGCCAGGGTGGCCGCCAACGCACTGCGCATCGTCGAGCGCGAACTGCTCGACGAAAGCGAGGAGGAATCCGGTGCCGCGCTGGCCGGCTTGGGTTTCGCTGATGAGGAGGAATTTGCAGCCGCGATCCGGGCCGGCGAGATGGACGGGCGAGCCGACGACGTCACCGCCTGCTTGCGCACACTGGTGAGCCGTCGGTTGACCGTTGCCCACCCCGGATACGACATCGAGCAATCGGAATAGGAGCCACCCATGCCCGCCACCACCGCGCAGACCGTCGTCGCAGTGGCCGACCGCCTGTTCACGGCGATCGAGAATAGCGATGTGGCAGCAGTCGACCGACTGTGGAGCAACGACATTACGGTGTGGCGCGTGGGCACGCGCCGCGACAACGACAAGGCCCGGGCGATGCGGGTCATCGAGTGGTTCATCACCGCGACCACGGAGCGTCACTACGAGCTCCTCGACCGGCAGCTCTTTGATGATGGATCGGTCAGCGGCTTCGTCCAGCAGCACATCCTGCACGCCACCGGCCATGCCGGGCAATCGATCTCCATGCGGGTCTGCATCGTGATCAGGGTGGGCACAAACGGCCTGATCGACCGGATCGACGAGTACTTCGACCCCGCCGAGATCGCGCCGCTGATCGCCTGACGGTTAGATTCGCCACGAATCAGATGGGGGTGAAGATGACGACACTGGAAACACTGCTGAGCGATCCCGACAATGCCGGCGTATGGAACGTCGTTCCCGACCGCTCGGCCATCACCTTCAAGGTCAGAAACATGTGGGGCCTGCTGAACGTCAAAGGCCGCTTTACCGAGTTCAGCGGCGACGGGCAGCTGACCGGCAAGGGCGCGGTTTTCGGGCGCCTCGACATCCGGGCCGCGTCGCTGAGCACCGGCATCGGCCGTCGCGACAAGCACCTGCGCTCGGCCGACTTCTTCGATGTCGGGCGCTTCGCCGAGATCAACGTCGTCGTCACCGCGGTGCACCCGACCAAGGGCAACGCCGCCGACCTTCGAGCGACCTTCACGATCAAGGGCGTCACCGCGCCGCTGCCCCTGCCGGTCACGATCACCGAGCTCGATGACGGCTCGATTCAGATCTCTGGCGAAGCCAAGGTCGATCGATCCCACTTCGACCTGGGGTGGAACAAGTTCGGCATGATCGGCGCGACCGCGACCGCGGCCGGGCGGGCGGTCTTCGTTCGGGCGCCCCGGTGACGGCGGCGCGCCACCAGTACCATCTGACCGTGCCCGACTCCAGCAGCGCCCTGCGGATCCTTGTCTACAGCGACAACGCCGAAACCCGCGAACGAGTGATGCGGGCACTGGGCAAGCGGCTGCACCCGGAGCTGCCTGAGTTGAGCTACGTCGAGGTGGCGACCGGCCCGATGGTGATCCGCACGATGGACGAGGGCGGCATCGACTTGGCAATTCTCGACGGGGAGGCGACCCCGACCGGCGGCATGGGCATCGCCAAACAGCTCAAAGACGAACTCGCAACATGCCCGCCCATCGTGGTGCTGACCGGTCGCCGCGACGACGCGTGGCTGGCCAGCTGGTCACGCGCGGAGGCCGCGGTGCCGCATCCCCTCGACCCCATCGTGCTGGGCCGCACGGTGCTCGGGCTGCTCCGCGCTCCCGCCCGCTAGCCGATTCACCGCTCTCACCTGCGCCGATAGAGAGATCTAGGCCGCGTCGGCCGCCGCCGGGCACCCGTCTTCATGCCCCGCCGCCGTCGGCTGGGGCACGTTGGAGGCACGCTGCGACGACGCGCCCGAATGCGGGGACGTTAAAACCGGGCGAATTGCAGCACCCCGGGCAAGTGCGCCGGTCGTAACGACGCTATGTTGAAAGTCACTGTGACGGGCCACAGACCCGGCTCGTCACAGCAGCCCGGTCACCGCCTGGCCGCCGCTGCGCGGCCCATACGACGGATCATGGAGCGAGTTGAACGTCTACATACCCATCCTGGTGCTAGGCGCGGTCGCCGGTGCCTTTGCCGTGGGCTCGGTTGCGATCGCGAGCCTGGTCGGCCCGAAGCGTTACAACAAGTCCAAGCTGGCGGCCTACGAGTGCGGGATCGAGCCCACCGACACGCCAGTGAGCGGCCCGCACGCGACGGCCGGGCAGCGGTTCCCCGTGAAGTATTACCTGACCGCAATGCTGTTTATCGTCTTCGACATCGAAATCGTGTTCTTGTATCCCTGGGCGGTCAGCTACGACGCACTGGGGACGTTCGCGTTGGTCGAGATGGTGGTGTTCGTGCTCACGGTCTTCGTGGCGTACGCCTACGTGTGGCGCCGCGGCGGCCTGACGTGGGATTGAGGTAAGACGTGGGCCTGGAAGAACAGTTGCCCGGTGGCATCCTGCTGTCCACCGTCGAAAAGGTTGCGGGCTACGTCCGCAAGAACTCGCTGTGGCCGGCGACCTTCGGGCTGGCCTGCTGCGCGATCGAGATGATGGCAACCGCCGGACCGAGGTTCGACATCGCGCGGTTCGGCATGGAGCGGTTCTCGGCGACGCCTCGGCAGGCGGATCTGATGATCGTGGCCGGACGGGTCAGCCAGAAGATGGCGCCGGTGCTGCGTCAGATCTACGACCAGATGGGCGAGCCGAAGTGGGTGCTGGCCATGGGCGTATGCGCATCGTCCGGCGGGATGTTCAACAACTACGCGATCGTGCAGGGCGTGGACCACGTGGTCCCGGTGGATATCTACCTGCCCGGCTGCCCGCCGCGCCCGGAGATGCTGCTGCACGCAATCCTCAAGCTGCACGAGAAGATTCAGGAGATGCCGCTCGGCGTCAACCGCGAGGAGGCCATCGCCGAAGCCGAGCAGGCGGCGCTGGGCGCCAGGCCCACGATCGAGATGCGCGGGCTGCTGCGATGAGCTCACCCGATCAAGACCCACAGGAAGCAATCGCCGCCCCCGACGAAGAAGTCATCAACGTTCGTCGCGGCATGTTCGGCGTCACCGGCACCGGCGACACCTCTGGATACGGGCGGCTGGTGCGCGAGGTGACGCTGCCAGGCGGCAGCCCGCGACCGTACGGGTGTTACTTCGACGACATCGCCGACCGGCTGGCCGAAGCGCTGCAGCGCGACGGAGTCGAATTCGACGACGCGATAGAGAAAGTCGTGGTCGACCGCGACGAGCTGACACTGCACGTCCACCGCGATCTGCTGCCGCAGGTCGCCCAGCGGCTGCGCGACGAACCCGACCTGCGCTTCGAGCTGTGCCTGGGCGTCAGCGGGGTGCACTACCCGCACGAGACCGGCCGGGAACTGCACGCCGTCTACCCGCTGCAGTCGATCACCCACAACCGTCGGCTGCGACTGGAAGTTGCTGCGCCGGACAGTGATCCGCACGTCCCGTCGCTGTATGCGATCTACCCGACGAACGACTGGCACGAACGCGAGACCTACGACTTCTTCGGGATCATCTTCGACGGCCATCCGTCGCTGACCAGGATCGAGATGCCCGACGACTGGCACGGGCATCCGCAACGCAAGGACTACCCACTGGGCGGCATCCCGGTCGAATACAAGGGCGCGCAGATACCCCCACCCGACGAGCGCAGGGGCTACAACTGATGATCGAAACGAGATGGAATGACCGACGCTGACACGGTCCTGGTCGCCGGTGGCCAGGACTGGGACCAGATCGTCGACGCCGCCCGCAACGCCGACCCCGGTGAACGCATCGTCGTCAACATGGGGCCCCAGCACCCGTCCACCCACGGCGTGTTGCGGCTGATCCTCGAGATCGAGGGCGAGACCGTCATCAGTGCCCGGTGCGGAATCGGCTACCTGCACACCGGGATCGAGAAAAACCTCGAATACCGTTACTGGACCCAGGGCGTCACGTTCGTGACCCGGATGGATTACCTGTCACCGTTTTTCAACGAGGCCGCCTACTGCCTGGGCGTGGAGAAGCTGCTCGGCATCACCGACGAGATACCGGAGCGGGTCAACGTCATCCGGGTCATGATGATGGAGCTCAACCGGATCTCGTCGCACTTGGTCGCGTTGGCGACCGGCGGCATGGAACTGGGCGCAATGACACCGATGTTCGTCGGCTTCCGGGGGCGCGAGATCGTCCTGACGCTGTTCGAATCGATCACCGGTTTGCGGATGAACAGTGCCTACATCCGGCCCGGCGGCGTCGCGCAGGACTTGCCGCCCAACGCCAAGACCGAGATCGCCGAAGCCCTCAAGCCGCTGCGTCAGGTGCTGCGTGAAATGGGCGAGCTGCTCAACGAGAACGCCATCTGGAAAGCCCGCACCGAGGGCGTGGGCTACCTCGACCTGACCGGCTGCATGGCGCTGGGCATCACCGGCCCGATCCTGCGTTCCACCGGGTTGCCGCACGACCTGAGGAAGAGTGAGCCCTACTGTGGCTACGAGAACTACGAATTCGACGTGATCACCGATGACGGTTGTGATGCGTACGGGCGCTACATCATTCGCGTCAAAGAGATGTGGGAGTCGCTGAAGATCGTGGAGCAGTGTCTGGACAAGTTGCGGCCGGGCCCGACGATGATCGAGGACCGCAAGATCGCCTGGCCCGCCGACCTGAAGGTGGGCCCGGACGGAATGGGCAACTCACCCGAGCACATCGCGAAGATCATGGGCAGCTCGATGGAAGCGCTGATCCACCACTTCAAACTTGTCACCGAGGGCATTCGCGTTCCCGCGGGCCAGGTCTACACCGCGGTGGAGTCGCCCCGCGGTGAGCTCGGCGTGCACATGGTCAGCGACGGCGGCACCCGGCCCTACCGCGTTCACTACCGGGACCCGTCCTTCACCAACCTGCAGGCGGTCGCGGCGATGTGCGAGGGCGGGATGGTCGCGGACCTGATCGCCGCGGTCGCCAGCATCGACCCTGTGATGGGCGGGGTCGACCGATGACGGGCCCGCAGGGTCAACCGGTGTTCATCCGGTTGGGACCGCCTCCCGAGGAGCCCAACGCGTTCGTGGTCGAGGGTGCCCCGCAGTCGTATTCCGCCGAGGTGCGGGCGCGGCTGGAGGTCGACGCGAAAGAGATCATCGGCCGCTACCCCAACAAGCGCTCGGCGCTGCTGCCGTTGCTGCACCTGGTGCAATCCGAGGACTCCTACCTGACGCCGGCGGGTCTGGAGTTCTGCGGCGAGCAGCTGGGACTGACCGGCGCCGAAGTATCCGCGGTGGCAAGCTTTTACACGATGTATCGCCGCGGACCCACCGGCGACTACCTGGTCGGCGTGTGCACCAACACGCTGTGCGCCGTCATGGGGGGCGACGCCATATTCGACACCCTCAAAGAGCACCTCGGCATCGGCAACGACGAGACCACCGAGGACGGGTCCGTCACGCTGCAACACATCGAATGCAACGCCGCCTGCGATTTCGCGCCGGTGGTGATGGTCAACTGGGAATTCTTCGACAACCAGACGCCGGAGTCGGCGCGCGAGCTCGTCGACTCCCTGCGCTCCGGCAAGCCAAAGTCGCCCACCCGCGGCGCTCCGCTGTGCGCCTTCCGCGAGACGTCGCGCGTCCTGGCCGGCCTGCCCGACGAGCGGCCCGACCAAGGCCAAGGTGGTGCGGGCGCAGCGACTTTGGCCGGTCTGCGGGTCGCGAAGGAACTCGGCATGGAGGCGCCGCCCACGCCCGACACTGCCGCGAAGGAACAGTGATGGCTGCTCCCAGCGCCCAGGCGACGCCGTTGACCCCGGTGATCAGCCGCTATTGGGACGATCCCGAGTCCTGGACGCTGGAGACCTATCGCCGCCACGACGGCTATAAGGCCATGCAGAAAGCGCTGGGCATGGAGCCCGACGACGTGCTGGCGACCGTCAAGGACTCCGGGCTGCGCGGACGCGGGGGCGCCGGCTTCGGCACCGGGACGAAGTGGTCGTTCATCCCGCAGGGCGACACCGGTCAGGCCGCCAAGCCGCACTACCTGGTGGTCAACGCCGACGAGTCCGAACCCGGTACGTGCAAAGACATTCCGTTGATGCTGGCGACGCCGCACATGCTCGTCGAGGGCGTCATCATCGCCTGCTATGCGATTCGGGCCAACCACGCGTTCATCTACGTGCGCGGAGAAGTGCTGCCGGTGCTGCGCCGGCTGCAAAACGCGGTGGCCGAGGCCTACGCCGCCGGTTACCTGGGCCGCGACATCAACGGTTCCGGCTTCGACCTGGAGCTGGTGGTGCACGCCGGCGCGGGCGCCTACATCTGTGGCGAGGAGACCGCGCTGCTCGACTCGCTGGAGGGCCGGCGCGGCCAGCCCCGGCTGCGGCCACCGTTCCCCGCGGTGGCCGGGCTTTACGGCTGCCCAACGGTGATCAACAACGTCGAGACGATCGCCAGCGTCCCGCCGATCATCCTCAACGGCGTCGACTGGTTCCGGCTGCTGGGCAGCGAGAAATCGCCTGGCTTCACGCTGTATTCGCTGTCCGGACATGTCACCCGACCGGGCCAGTACGAGGCCCCGCTCGGAATCACGTTGCGCGAGTTGCTCGCCTACGCCGGCGGCGTGCGGGCCGGGCATAGGCTGAAGTTCTGGACACCCGGCGGGTCGTCGACCCCGCTGCTGACCGACGAGCATCTCGACGTGCCGCTGGACTACGAGGGCGTGGGCGCAGCCGGCTCGATGCTGGGGACCAAGGCGCTGGAAATCTTCGACGAGACCACGTGTGTGGTTCGTGCGGTGCGGCGTTGGACGTACTTCTACAAGCATGAGTCCTGCGGCAAATGCACGCCGTGCCGGGAGGGCACCTTCTGGCTCGACCAGATCTACGAGCGGCTGGAGACCGGCAAGGGCACCAGCGAGGACATCGACAAGCTGTTGGACATCTCCGACACCATCCTGGGAAAGTCGTTCTGCGCGTTGGGCGATGGCGCCGCCAGTCCGGTGATGTCGTCGATCAATTACTTCCGCGACGAGTATGTCGCCCACGTCGAAGGAGGCGGCTGCCCGTTCGACCCCCGCGACTCGATGCTTACGCCAAACGGAGGTAGCACGTGACTCAGGCAGCCAAACCTAAGACCGGCGACGGGGTGAGCCAGCCGGAGATGGTGACACTGACCATCGACGGCATCGAAACCAGCGTTCCCAAGGGGACTCTGGTGATTCGCGCGGCCGAATTGGTGGGCGTCCAGATCCCGCGGTTCTGCGACCACCCGCTGCTGGACCCGGTCGGGGCGTGCCGCCAGTGCCTGGTCGAGGTTGAGGGACAACGGAAACCGATGGCGTCGTGCACCACCGTGGCCACCGACGACATGGTGGTGCGCACCCAGCTCACGTCGGAGGCCGCCGACAAGGCGCAGCACGGCGTCATGGAGCTGCTGCTGATCAACCATCCGCTGGACTGCCCGATGTGCGACAAGGGCGGTGAATGCCCGCTGCAGAACCAGGCAATGTCCAACGGCCGGGCCGACTCCCGCTTTACCGACGTCAAGCGCACTTTCGCCAAGCCGATCAACATCTCGGCACAGGTGCTGCTGGATCGCGAGCGCTGCATCCTGTGCGCGCGTTGCACGCGGTTCTCCGAGCAGATCGCGGGCGACCCCTTCATCGACATGCAGGAGCGCGGCGCCCTGCAACAGGTCGGCATTTACGCCAATGAGCCGTTCGATTCCTACTTTTCGGGCAACACGGTGCAGATCTGCCCGGTGGGCGCGCTGACCGGGACCGCGTACCGGTTCCGGGCCCGCCCCTTCGACCTGGTCTCCAGCCCGAGCGTGTGCGAGCACTGCGCATCGGGGTGCGCGCAGCGCACCGACCATCGCCGCGGCAAAGTGCTGCGCCGGCTGGCCGGCGACGACCCCGAGGTCAACGAGGAGTGGAACTGCGACAAGGGCCGGTGGGCGTTCAATTACGCGACCGGGCCGGACGTGATCACCACGCCCCTGATCCGGGATGCGGACGGCGAGCTGCAGCCGGTGTCGTGGTCACACGCGATCGCGGCGGCGACCCAGGGACTCGAGGCGGCGCGCGGCCGCACCGGCGTGCTGGTCGGCGGCCGAGTGACCTGGGAAGACGCCTACGCGTACAGCAAGTTCGCCCGGATCACGTTGGACACCAACGACATCGACTTCCGGGCCCGTCCGCACTCGGCCGAGGAAGCCGACTTCCTGGCGGCCCGCGTCGCCGGCCGGCCCGTGACCGTCAGCTATTCCGACCTGGAGTCGGCGCCGGTGGTGGTCCTGGTCGGGTTCGAGCCTGAAGACGAGTCGCCCATCGTGTTCTTGCGGTTGCGCAAGGCCGCCCGCAAACGCGGGTTGCCCGTGTACGCGGTCGCGCCCTTCGCCACCCGCGGGCTGAAGAAGATGTCGGGCCGGCTGGTCAAGACCGTTCCCGGCGCCGAGGCGGCGGCGTTGGAAGGGCTGGCCGGCGGTGAGGTTGGTGAGCTGCTCTCGAAACCCGGCGCGGTCATCATGGTCGGCGAACGCCTGGCCACGGTGCCCGGCGGACTGTCCGCCGCGGCTCGACTCGCCGACGCCACCGGCGCCCGGCTGGCATGGGTGCCGCGCCGGGCCGGCGAGCGCGGCGCGCTGGAGGCCGGCGCGCTGCCCGGGCTGCTGCCCGGCGGTCGCCCGGTTGCCGATGACGCCGCTCGGGCACAGGTCGCCGCGGCCTGGAACGTCGATGAATTGCCTTCTGCCGCTGGGCGTGACGCCGACGGCATCCTGGCCGCCGCCGCCGACGGGTCCCTGGCGGCGCTGCTGGTCGGCGGCATCGAACCCGGCGACTTCGCCGATCCCGAGGCCGTGCTGGCCGCGCTGGACGCTGTCGGTTTCATCGTCAGCCTGGAGCTGCGGCACAGCCCGGTCACCGAACGCGCCGACGTGGTGTTCCCCGTCGCGCCGACGACTCAGAAGTCCGGCGCCTTCGTCAACTGGGAGGGCCGCTACCGCGGGTTCGCCCCCGCGCTGCACGGCACCACCCAGCAAGCCGGCCAGTCCGACCATCGGGTGCTCGACACGCTGGCCGACGAGATGGGCGTCTACCTGGGAACGACCACCGTCGAGGCGGCCCGCGAGGAGCTGTCCGGGCTGGGAACCTTTGAGGGCGAACACGCCGCCGCCCCGCAGGTCGCGACCCCGCAGCCGGCCGATGCCCGGAAAGGGCTTGAAAAAGGACAAGCCGTGCTGACCGGGTGGCGGTTGCTGCTCGACGAGGGCCGGATGCAGGATGGCGAACCTCATCTGGCCGGTACGGCGCGCAAACCCGTCGTTCGGCTATCGGCCGAAACCGCCGCCGAGATAGGCGCTTCCGACGGCGACAACGTCACGGTCAACACGCCGCGCGGATCGATCATGCTCCCGCTGACCATCACCGACATGCCCGACCGGGTGGTGTGGCTTCCGTTGAACTCGCCGGGTTCGGCGGTGCACCGGAAACTGGGCGTAACCATCGGCAGCATCGTGCGGATTGGAGTTGACACATGACCACCGCCGGCGACGATGCAGAGCGAAGCGATGAGGAGGAGCGGCGCACATGACCACCGCCGGCGACGATGCAGAGCGAAGCGATGAGGAGGAGCGGCGCACATGACCACCGCCTTGACCGCCTTCGGACACGACCCCTGGTGGCTGGTGCTGGGCAAGGCGCTGGCCATCTTCGTGTTCCTCATGCTGAACGTGCTGGTCGCGATCCTGCTCGAACGCAAGATTCTCGGCTGGATGCAGCGGCGACCCGGCCCCAACCGGGTGGGGCCGTGGGGCACCCTGCAGAGCCTGGCCGACGGAATCAAGTTGGCCCTCAAGGAGAGCATCACGCCCGGCGGCATCGACAAGTTCGTCTATTTCGCGGCGCCCTGTTTTTCGGTGATTCCCGCGTTCAGCGCCTTCGCGTTCATCCCGTTCGGTCCCGAGGTGTCGGTGTTCGGCCACCGCACACCCCTGCAGCTGACCGACCTGCCGGTCGCGGTGTTATTCATCCTTGGGCTCTCGGCGATCGGGGTGTACGGCATCGTCCTCGGCGGCTGGGCGTCGGGATCCACCTACCCGCTGCTGGGTGGGGTGCGCTCCACCGCCCAGGTCATCTCCTACGAGGTCGCGATGGGGCTGTCGTTCGCGGCGGTGTTCCTCTACGCCGGCTCCATGTCGACCTCGGAGATCGTGGCCGCCCAGGACCGGGTCTGGTACGTGTTCCTGTTGCTGCCGTCGTTCGTGATCTACCTCATCTCGATGGTCGGCGAAACCAACCGGGCGCCATTCGATCTGCCCGAAGCCGAGGGTGAGCTGGTCGCCGGATTCCACACCGAGTACTCGTCGCTGAAGTTCGCGATGTTCATGTTGGCCGAGTACGTCAACATGATGACGGTTTCGTCGCTGGCCACAGCCATGTTCTTCGGTGGCTGGCATGCGCCCTGGCCACTGAACATGTGGGCGGGGGCCAACACCGGGTGGTGGCCGGTGCTCTGGTTCACCGCCAAAATGTGGACCTTCCTGTTCATCTACTTTTGGCTGCGGGCCTCGCTGCCACGACTCCGCTACGACCAGTTCATGGCGTTGGGCTGGAAGCTGTTGATCCCGGCCTCGCTGGTTTGGGTGTTGATCGCGGCGGTGATCCGCACCCTGCGCAACCAGGGGTATGCGCATTGGACCCCGCTGCTGGTGATCAGCAGCATCGTCGTGGCCTCGGCGCTGGTGCTGCTGCTGCGAAAACCGTTCACCACGCCCGCCGTTCGCGCGATGGAGCGAGAGCTCCGACGCCGGGGCGAAGAAACCACGGAGCCGGACAGCCGGGCCGGTGCCGGACCGGCGTTCCCCACTCCACCGCTACCGGCCGTCGGTGCCAGCAAGGAGAAAGCACGTGCCTAAATTCCTTGATGCCGTGGCGGGCTTCGGCGTGACGCTCGGTTCGATGTTCAGAAGGCACGTCACCGAGGAGTATCCGGAGAAACCGGGCCCGGTCGCGCCGCGCTACCACGGCCGTCATCAACTCAACCGGTACCCCGACGGCCTGGAGAAATGCATCGGGTGCGAGTTGTGCGCGTGGGCCTGCCCGGCCGACGCCATCTATGTCGAGGGCGCCGACAACACCGAGGAGCTGAGGTATTCCCCGGGGGAACGCTACGGCCGGGTGTATCAGATCAACTATCTGCGTTGCATCGGCTGCGGTCTGTGCATCGAGGCCTGCCCGACCAGGGCGCTGACGATGACCAACCACTACGAGATGGCCGACGACAACCGCGCCGACCTGATCTACGAGAAGGACCAGCTGCTCGCCCCGCTGCTGCCCGAGATGACCGCGCCGCCGCATCCCCGGGCGGAGGGCGCCACCGACAAGGACTACTACCAGGGCAACGTGACCGCGGACGGGTTGCGCGAGCCGCAGAACGCCGGAGAAACCCGGTGACCGCAACACTGGCCGCAGAGACCATCGTTCGCACCTCCACCGGCGAAGCGGTCACGTTCTGGGTGCTGGGTGTGCTGGCGCTGATCGGCGCGGTCGGGGTGGTGCTGGCGGTCAACGCGGTGTACTCGGCGATGTTTCTGGCCATGACGATGATCATCCTGGCGGTGTTCTACATGATCCAGGACGCGCTGTTTTTGGGTGTCGTCCAGGTGGTGGTCTATACCGGCGCCGTGATGATGCTGTTCCTGTTCGTGCTCATGCTGATCGGCGTGGACTCCGCGGAGTCGCTGAAGGAGACCCTGCGCGGCCAGCGCGCAGCGGCGCTGTTGACGGGCATCGGGTTTGGCGTTCTGCTGCTGGCCGGCATCGGCAACGTGGCGACCGGAGGTTTCGTCGGGCTTACCGCCGCCAATGCCAACGGCAACGTGGAAGGGTTGGCCGCACTGATCTTTTCGCGGTATCTCTGGGCGTTCGAGCTGACCAGCGCCTTGTTGATCACCGCGGCGGTCGGTGCGATGGTGCTGGCGCATCGCGAGCGCTTCGAGCGCCGCAAGACGCAGCGGGAACTGTCCGAGGAACGCTTCCGGTCCGGCGGCCGCCCCACCCCGCTGCCCGGCCCGGGTGTCTACGCACGCCAGAACGCGGTCGATGTGGCCGCGCTGCTGCCCGACGGCTCGTACTCGGAGTTGTCGGTGTCCCCCATCCTGCGGATCCGCGGCGCTGACGGCAAACAGACCGATTCCGCCGAAGCCGTGAAGGGCGGTGCGTCATGAATCCGGCTAACTACCTTTACCTTTCGGCGCTGCTGTTCACCATCGGCGCCTCGGGTGTGCTGTTGCGCCGCAACGCCATCGTGATGTTCATGTGCGTCGAGCTGATGCTCAACGCCGTCAACCTCGCGTTCGTCACGTTCGCGCGGATGCACGGCCAGCTCGACGGCCAGATGATCGCGTTCTTCACGATGGTGGTGGCCGCCGCCGAAGTCGTCGTCGGCCTGGCCATCATCATGACGATTTTCCGTGCCCGCAAATCGGCATCGGTCGACGACGCGAACCTACTCAAAGGCTAAGAACGCCAAGATGACACACTTCACCTGGCTGCTCGTGGCACTGCCGCTCGCGGGCGCCGCGATCTTGCTGTTCGGCGGGAGACGCACCGACGCGTGGGGGCACCTGCTCGGCTGCGCCGCCGCGCTCGCGGCATTCGGAGTGGGCGCGACGCTGCTCGCCGACATGCTCGGCCGCAACGAGGCGGATCGCGTCATCCACCAGAAGATATTCAGCTGGATCCCCGTCGGCGGGCTCCAGGTCGACTTCGGGCTGCAGATCGACCAGCTGTCCATGTGCTTCGTGCTGCTGATCTCCGGGGTCGGGTCGCTGATTCACATCTATTCGATCGGCTACATGGCCGAGGACCCGGACCGCCGCCGATTTTTTGGCTACCTCAACCTGTTTCTGGCCTCGATGCTGCTGCTGGTGGTCGCCGACAACTACGTGGTGCTCTACGTCGGCTGGGAAGGCGTCGGCCTGGCCTCCTACCTGCTGATCGGCTTCTGGTACCACAAGCCGTCGGCGGCCACGGCGGCCAAGAAGGCATTCGTGATGAACCGGGTCGGTGACGCCGGGCTGGCGGTGGGAATGTTCTTGATGTTCAGCACCTTCGGCACGCTGTCGTACGCCGGGGTGTTCGCCGGTGCGCCGGCAGCCGGTCGCGGCACGTTGACCGCGATGGGCCTGCTGCTGCTGCTCGGCGCCTGCGCCAAGTCCGCGCAGGTTCCGCTGCAGGCCTGGCTGGGGGACGCGATGGAGGGCCCCACCCCGGTGTCCGCGCTGATCCACGCGGCCACCATGGTGACCGCCGGGGTGTACCTGATCGTGCGGTCCAACCCGCTGTACAACCTGGCACCCAACGCGCAGCTGGCGGTGGTCATCGTCGGCGCCGTGACCCTGCTGTTCGGCGCGATCATCGGCTGTGCCAAGGACGACATCAAACGCGCGCTGGCGGCATCGACGATCAGCCAGATCGGCTACATGGTGCTCGCCGCGGGCCTGGGCCCGGCCGGCTACGCCTTCGCGATCATGCACCTGCTCACCCACGGTTTCTTCAAGGCCGGCCTGTTCCTCGGCTCCGGCGCGGTGATCCACGCGATGCACGAGGAGCAAGACATGCGCCGGTACGGTGGCCTGCGCGCCGCGCTGCCGGTCACCTTCGCCACATTCGGGCTGGGATACCTGGCGATCATCGGCGTGCCGCCGTTCGCGGGCTTCTTCTCCAAGGACAAGATCATCGAGGCGGCGCTCAGCACCGGGGACGCCCGGGGTTATGTGCTGGGCGGGGCCGCACTCCTGGGCGCCGGCGTCACCGCGTTCTACATGACCCGGGTCATGCTGATGACCTTCTTCGGCGAAAAGCGTTGGACCCCGGGCACCCATCCGCACGAGGCGCCGGCCGTGATGACGTGGCCGATGATCCTGCTCGCCGTCGGGTCGGTGTTCTCCGGCGGCCTGCTGTGGTACGGCGGCGCCCTGCAGCGCTGGCTCGAGCCCGTCGTCGGAGTACGTGAAGAAGCCGCCCATGCCCTGCCGGCCTGGGTGACCACCGTCGTGGCGCTGGGCGTCGTCGCCGTCGGTATCGCGGTGGCCTACCGGATGTACGCCACCGCGCCCATCCCCCTTGTGGCCCCCGTCCGGGTCTCGGCGCTCACGACCGCCGCACGCGTCGACCTCTACGGCGATGCCTTCAACGAGGAGGTGTTCATGCGCCCTGGCGCGCAACTGACCCACGCGCTGGTGGAAGTCGACGACGCGGGTGTCGACGGCTCGGTCAACGCGCTGGCGGCGCTGGTGAGCCGGACGTCAAACGGGCTGCGGCGCTTCCAAACCGGGTTCGCCCGCAACTACGCCTTGTCCATGCTGGTGGGCGCGGTCCTGGTGGCTGCGCTGATCCTGGCGGTGAAGGTGTGGTGAATAACGTCCCGTGGCTGAGCGTGCTGTGGCTGCTGCCGCTGGCGGGCTCCCTGCTGGTCATCCTCCTGCCTCCCGGGCTGCGACAGCTCGCCAAGTGGACCGGCCTGCTCGTCGGAGTGCTGACGCTGGCGGTGGCGATCGTCATCACCGCCGGGTTCAAGACCGGCGGTGCTACCTACCAATTCGTCGAAAGCCATCGGTGGATACCGGCGTTCGGTGCCGGTTACTCCCTCGGCGTGGACGGCATCGCGGTGGTGCTGGTGCTGCTGACCGCGGTGCTGATCCCGCTGCTCCAGGTGGCCGGCTGGAAGGACGGCGGCGAGCGCACCCGCGGCGTGCAAGCCTACGTCGCGCTGACGCTGGCCATCGAGTCGATGGTGCTGATCTCGGTGATCGCGCTGGACGTGCTGCTGTTCTACGTGTTCTTCGAGGCCATGCTCGTGCCGATGTACTTCCTGATCGGCGGCTTCGGACAGGGCCCCGGCAGGTCGCGCGCGGCGGTGAAGTTCTTGCTCTACAACCTGTTCGGCGGCCTGATCATGCTGGCGGCGGTCATCGGGCTGTACGTGGTGACCGCGCAGCACGGTTCGGGCACCTTCGACTTCCGTGACATCGTGGCCGGTGTCGCGTCCGGCCGTTACGGCACGGACCCCGCCGTGTTCAAGGCGCTGTTCTTGGGCTTCATGTTCGCGTTCGCGATCAAGGCCCCGCTGTGGCCGTTCCACCGCTGGCTGCCCGACGCCGCGGTCGAGGCCACCCCGGCGACCGCGGTGCTGATGATGGCGGTAATGGACAAGGTCGGCACCTTCGGCATGCTGCGCTACTGCCTGCAGCTGTTCCCCAGCGCCTCAACGTATTTCCGCCCACTGATCATCGTGCTGGCCGTCATCGGGGTGATCTACGGCGCGATCGTGGCGATCGGCCAGGCCGACATGATGCGCCTGATCGCCTACACCTCGATCTCGCACTTCGGGTTCATCATCCTGGGCATCTTCGTGATGACCAGCCAGGGACAGAGCGGGTCGACGCTGTACATGCTCAACCACGGCCTGTCTACCGCGGCGGTGTTCCTGATCGCGGGCTTCCTGATCTCCCGCCGTGGCAGCCGGGCTATCGCCGACTACGGCGGGGTGCAGAAGGTGGCTCCCATCCTGGCGGGCACGTTCCTCGTCTCGGCCCTGGCCACCCTGTCGTTGCCCGGTCTGGCGCCATTCATCAGCGAATTCCTGGTCCTGTTGGGAACTTTCAACAGGTATTGGCTGGCCGCGGCGTTCGGCGTTACCGCGCTGGTCCTTTCGGCGATCTACATGCTGTGGCTCTACCAGCGGGTGATGACCGGGCCGGTGGCCAAGGGCAATGAACACATCGGTGACCTGAGGGCACGCGAAATGATCGTTGTGGCACCGCTGATCGCGCTGTTGCTCGTTCTCGGCGTCTACCCGAAGCCGGTGCTCGACCTGATCAATCCGGCCGTCGAGAACACCATGACCACCATCGGTCAGCATGATCCCGCGCCGAGCGTGCCACCCCGGACAGCCGAAGGACCGCACCGATGACCCTTCCCACGCCCAGCGTCGAGTACTTCCTGCTGTGCCCGATGCTCATCGTCTTCGGCGTCGCGGTCGCCGGCGTGCTTGTCGAAGCGTTTCTGCCCAGGCGAATTCGCTATGCCGCCCAGGTGACGCTTGCCGTTGGCGGCTTGCTCGCCGCGTTTCTCGCGGATGTCGAGGTGGGCGAGTCGATCCCGGCATCGGGTCGCACCGCGGTGCTGGGCGCGGTGGCCATCGACCGGCCGACGCTGTATCTGCAAGGCACCGTGCTGCTGGTCGCGGTGCTGGCGGTCATCTTCATCGCGGAACGGACGCAAGCCAAGGCGGAGAGCAAGGTCGCTTTAAAGGCGGGAGCGGCCGGCTCGGGCGGCCTCGATTCCTTTACACCGCAGGCATCCGCAGTTCCCGGCAGCGACGCCGAGCATGAGGCGGAGCGGGCCGGAGCCGCGCAGACCGAACTCTTCCCGCTGTTGATGCTGTCGGTCGGCGGCATGATGGTGTTCCTCGCGTCCAATGACCTGTTGACGATGTTCGTCGCACTGGAAGTGTTGTCGCTGCCCCTGTACCTGATGTGCGGGCTGGCCCGTCATCGCCGCCTGCTATCCCAGGAAGCGGCGATGAAGTACTTCCTGCTGGGGGCGTTCTCCTCCGCGTTCTTCCTCTACGGCGTGGCGTTGCTCTACGGCGCGACCGGCACGCTCCTGCTGTCCGGGATCCGGGATGCGCTGGCGACCCACGGTGATACCTCGATGGCGTTGATCGGTGTCGCGCTGCTGTCGGTCGGCCTGCTGTTCAAAGTCGGTGCGGTCCCGTTCCATTCCTGGATTCCCGACGTCTATCAGGGCGCACCCACCCCGATCACGGGCTTCATGGCGGCGGCCACCAAGGTGGCGGCGTTCGGCGCGCTGCTTCGGGTGGTCTACGTCGCGCTGCCCCCGCTACACGATCAATGGCGTCCGGTGCTGTGGGCGATTTCGATCCTTACCATGGCGGTGGGCACCATCACGGCGGTGAACCAGACCGACGTCAAGCGGATGCTGGCCTATTCGTCCGTCGCACATGTGGGTTTCATCCTCACCGGCGTGATCGCCGACAACACGACGGGGCTTTCGGCCACCTTGTTCTATCTGGTCGCCTACAGTTTCAGCACCGTCGGCGCGTTCGCCATCGTGAGCCTGATCCGCAACGCCGACGGCGTCGAAGACGCCAAGCTGTCGCACTGGGCGGGGCTCGGACAGCGTTCCCCCATTGTGGGCGTGATGTTTTCGATGTTTCTGTTGGCCTTCGCCGGAATTCCGCTGACGAGTGGATTCGTCAGCAAGCTCGCCGTGTTCAAGGCCGCCGCCCAGGGCGGCGCGGTGCCGCTGGTGATCATCGGCGTCATCGCCAGCGGTATCGCGGCGTATTTCTACGTTCGGGTCATCGTGTCGATGTTCTTCACCGAAGCAACCGAGCACACCCCACACGTGGTGGCGCCGGGCATCCTGAGCAAGGCCGCGATCGCGGTATGTGCCGTCGTCACAATCGCTTTGGGGGTCTTCCCGCAGCCGCTGCTCGACCTGGCCGATCAGGCCGCCCAGCTGCTGCACTGACTCACGCCGCCTCCCGGGCGGGCGGAGTCGTCACGGCTTAACCGAAAAGGCCGCCCAGGATGCCCATCAGGTTATCCGCCTGGTTGAAGAATCCCGCGCTGCTGGCCCCCTTGTTGCCGACTCCCGAGGTGGCGTTCGTGAAGGCGGTCGTGAAGCCCGAGTTCGCAATTCCGGAGTTAAAGCTGCCCGAGTTCATGATGCCCATGTTGTCGAAACCGGTGTTCTCCCACCTCGAATACGGCGCCGCCGCCGCGACCATCGCCGCCGACGCCGGACCCTGCCAGGCCTGACCCGCCAACCCGGAGGTCACCGACGAAAACGAGTCCGCCGCCGAGCCCAACTCAGCGGCAAGGCCATCCCACGCTGCCGCGGCCGAAAGCATCGGCGCCGAACCGGCGCCGGAAAATATCAGCGATGAATTGATCTCCGGAGGCAATATCAAGAAGCTCATCGGTTTCTCCTCCCAAATTGCGACCCGACATTCATCCCCCGTGGCCGCGCGTATCGCCGAAGAATAAAGGGATTTCGCACGTCCCCGACCGGTGAAGAGACTCTATGAAGCCGCCCACCGAAATTCCGAGTTTTCGAAAAACATTCTGAAGGTTGGCAAACTCCGCCACCGCCGGACTTTTCGCCCGGAAGTCACGCAATAGCCGACATCAGCTCACGAATGGGCGCGTCGCCAGGACGTAAATTGCCAAAACTCCCAGCGGCGCGGCCAACGGCAGCCACGGCAATTGCAACGGGAAAGACGTCGCAACCAACCCCGCGAAGGTAAACCCAACGGCCGCAACGACCGTCGGCCAGCTCCACATCACGACGCCCGGGGGCATCGCGACCGCGTGGCGGCAAACGAGGTAGGCGGCGGCGCATAGTCCGGACCAGGCCGCGAACACGAGCGACGGATCCGATAGCACGATCGTCGCCACCACCAGCGGCACGGCAAGCGTTGCCGCCGGGCGGAAAACCACTCCGACACCCACCGCGACGGCGGCCGCTATGCCCGCCACGACTGCCGGTCCGTGCGAGCCGATGGTGGCCAGGCCGACCATGAGCACGCCGAAAACGGTCGACACGGCGAGGGCGACCGAACGCGTGAGTGGCTTCATGTCGCCGCTATCCCCTGAGCCGTCCGCGCACGCGATGGCGGCGATCCGGCAGCACACCCATCGACTGATCCAACGTGCTATCCCCTCGCCAGGGCACGATGTCGACGCCGACGGTCGCCATGTCGCGATACATGGCAGAGCGCTGCAGCGCCCACATCCGGTCGATCAGCGGGTCCTGTGGGCCTTCGAACGGGGTGCTGTCGAGGACGTCGACGGCGATCACCACATGGCCCCGTCTGCGAAGGTCGATCAACGCCAGCGCGAATTCGGTGTCGAGCAGCGTGGAGAACGCGATGACGATCGCCCCCACGGGAACGGCCGCGCGCGGCGCCAGTGTGCCGGTTGTGTTTTCGAATCGGTCGCCGGCGTCGAGCACGGTATCGAGCACCCGGTAGAACTGGCGCTGTCCGATGTCGGCACCGAGCCACCGCGGGCGGTTGCCGCCGAGGGCGACGACCCCCGCGCGGTCACCGTGTCGCAAGGCGGTCTGCACGACCTGCGCCGCGCCGCGTACGACTCGTTCGGTCGATTCGGTCGCGGGCCCGTCGGGCTGTCGATACGTGTCGATCAGCACCACCACGTCGGCGGCGCGATCGGTCAATCGCTGCGTCACGTGCAACTGGTGACGCCGCGCGCTCACCGGCCAGTTCACCGCCCGCAGTTGGTCACCGGGCACGTAGGGGCGAATATCCGCGTACTCGACGCCCGGTCCGATGTGACGGGTGAGGTGAGCACCCAAGCGATCGAGCAGCTCGATCTGCGGGATTGGCGTCGACTGCGGCGGCGTCATCGGAAACACGATGACACCGGCGGCGTCGACGGTGGCCGTTCCCGTCACCAGTCCGCCGCGCGCGACCACCTCGACCCGGGCGCGGATCGGATAGCGGCCCCAGCGTTGTGCGCTTGCCGCAACCGTTTTCGCGTGGCGGAATTGCGGCTCGAGCACTTCGAGCTGCATGCCCGCGACGGGCGAAACCGTGAGCTCGACGGCGGAGGAGCCGGTGGGCGCGGACTCTTCGGCCACCCACACGGTCACCCGCGCCGGCTCGTTTTCGAAGCATCGCTGCGAGTCGGGTTCGCCGTGCACCCGTACCTTCGGGACCGGGCGCTGCCAGCTGATCGAGCACAGAACGCCGAGCAGCGGCGCCGCGAATGCGATCAGCTGCCAGCGCACCCCGATCACGGCGACGGCCAGCGCGACACCGGCGCCGGTCGCGATCGCCCGGGCCAGTGGCGATGCGCGCCAGCGGAATTCGACCTCGTGGCCCTGGTTCATAGCGACCTCACGCCGAGCTCATCCGGTCCCGCCATGCCCCCCACTTGCTCGAGGCACCGGCAACCGCCGCAACAGCTCGGCGACGACATCGGCGCCCTGTATCTTCCGCACCCACATCTCCGGCCGCAGGGTGATGCGGTGCGCGACCGCGGCAACGGCGAGCGCCTTGACGTCTTCGGGGATCACATAGTCGCGGCCGAGCAACAGCGCGCGGGCGCGCGCGAGCTGAACGAGGTCGAGTTCCGCGCGCGGGCTGGCGCCCACGGCGACCTGCGGATGGTGCCGGGTGGCGGTGGCCAGCGATACCACATAGTGCAGCACGTCCTCATGCACGGTCACCTGTTCGACCGACTCGCGCATCGCCAGCAGGTCCTGAGCGTCGACCACCTGGTTGACCATCGGCTCGGCAGAACCACGTTCGAGGCGGCGGCGCAGCATCGAGGTCTCGTCCCGCTCCGAGAGGTACCGCAGTTCCAGGCGGATCGCGAACCGATCGAGTTGCGCCTCGGGTAACGGATAGGTGCCCTCATACTCGATCGGATTGTCGGTCGCCAAGACAATGAATGGCGTGGGCAGCTTGTGGGTTTCGCCGTCGATGCTCACCTGACCCTCGGCCATCGCTTCCAGCAGCGCCGCCTGCGTCTTGGGCGGCGTTCGGTTGATTTCGTCGGCGAGCAGCAGATTGGTGAAAATGGGTCCGGACCGGAACGCGAAACGGCCCGACTGCATGTCGTAGATCGTCGAGCCGAGCAGGTCCGCCGGCAGCAGGTCGGGCGTGAACTGCACCCGGGTGAATCGAAGCCCCAGCGCGGCCGCGAACGATCGCGCGATCAGCGTCTTGCCGAGGCCGGGCAGGTCTTCGATGAGTACGTGGCCGCGCGCGAGGACCGCCGTGAGGATGAGCGTCAGTGCCGAGCGCTTCCCGACCACCACGCGTTCGATCTCGTCGAGCACGGCCTCGCAGTTAGCGGTGGTTGTCGCGGCCGGCAGTGTCATACTTGCTCCAACCTTCGCAGGATCTCTTCCAGCGCCGCACGACCGGGACCGGGCTGGCGGTCACCGGTACGCGTGACGTTGTTTGGATTAACCCAGTCCCACAGTTCGGCGCCGAAAAGCATTTGACCGCTTGCGTGATACGCCATGGGGTCCTTGGATTGCCGTTGGCCCGTTGTCATCTCGTACCGTCGCGCGAGCATCGGGCGCAGGTGCCGGTCCCAGTCCGCTCGGGTGGAGTCCGACCACCGGATCGTCGTCTCGGTGGTGGAGAGCCAGTGGCGCAACGATTTCCCCAGATCGTCGTGGTCCGGCTCGGCCTCGGGCTGCTTACCGTGTCCCAGGTAACGACGCACGTTGAGCAGCACCAGAGCCAGGGCGACGCCCGAGGCCGCCAACAGGAACCGGCGACCGTGTAGTATCAACGCCAGCAGCTCTATCCCCACAACGAGGCAAACACCCAGGGCTATCAGCCTTTTCATACTGGGCTCCGCAACTCCGCAAGGACGAGCCGCAGCACGTCCAGCGCCACCTCACGATGTCCCTCATTCATCACATGCCGGGAAAAACGTGCCTCTTCGAACAGGTTCACCAGCCGCTCCGCGTTGTCGGCGTGCAGCGCGTGGTGTTCGACGGCTCGCACCAGCACCTCGGTCGGCGTGTCGAACTCCTGAGGGGCGGCTTCCGGAACGTTGGCGAGCTCACGCTCCATCGCGACATAGCACGCGATGATCGCCTCGCGAGGTTCCCGGTTGAGGTCGCCGATCTCGGCCAGTCCGACTTCGGCCGCGCGGACCAGCGATTCCGAACGCGGCGCCGGTGTCGGCGATTCGAAGTGATCGTCGGGGGCGATGGCCGGTCTGGTCGCGCGCCACCGCCGCCGCGACATGATCACCGATCCGACGACGATCACCAGCAGCATCGGGATCGCGCCGGCCAACAGGACTCCGAACATGTCCCCGGAGTTGTTCCGCGGTTGTTGCTGTGGCGGCGAGCCGGCGGGGTGGCCCGACGGCGTCGCGGTCGGAGCCGGGCTGGGCGCGGACGGAGCGACGGGATGCGGCACCAGATATCGGACCAGCAGCATCGCAATCAGCAACCACGCCACGATCAGCACGAGCCCGATCAGCAGTACGCGCCAGCTCGGTCGGAACTTCTCGGTGCCGAGCAGTTCGGACAGATCTCCCTGGTTGGGTGCCACCGCGCGCGGATCCCGCAACCGCGCGATGACCGCGATCGTCAGCAGCGCGAGGGTCGCGCTGAGGACCACGATGACGAATACGAGCGCGGCCTGTCCGCCGCCCGGCTCCCCGCGTACTGCGCGGCCTTGTGCCGGTAGGTATCCGCGGAGGGCGGCAGCGACAAGGATCAATAGGACGATCAGCGCGACGACGCGCCCCGTCGGCTTGTCAATACCGGGCATTGCCACACCACTCGACCGGTCGCCTGCCGCCATTGCGGCACTGGATTTCTTCATACTCGCACGTCAGGCAGCCATCCCGCCAGGAAGCCCGAGGGCGCGCCGCCGGCGTCGGCTGGTCCACAGTTGCTCGCCGCCAATTCGTCACAGTGGCAGATCTCGCGCGTCCCCCGCAAACTCGGACAGGCGCCCACGACCAGGAGATACATCCGCCGACACGAGGCGATGGTGCTCCCGGGAATCAACACCGCCCACGAACTGAGCGCTCTCGTCGTATTGATATCGCCCACGGCCGGCGGCATCGTTGCCGCCGCCCAACAACTGAGAACCTCGCGTACGAAACTGCCAACGGCCCTTGGCCTGAAATTGTGGCGTACATCACACTCAACTGCTTCGCGAGACAGGTACTCGCTACCGCTGGTACGCACGTACTCGGTGCCGCTATTAAACGCACGTCCATCAAGCTCGCATCTTTGCTTGGGTGAGAAGTCGTGACACCGATTAAGGAGGAACGTGCCCGTTGACCGCTGTACACAACGCGACAGCGGCTGAACCACCGACTGAGACAGAAGGCATTGGACTCCCCAATGTCGATGTCGACGCGAGCACCACCACGAACGGCGAACACGTGCGCAGTCACGTGGTGGTGACGTCCGGTAAGCGAGAAGATCGCGAGGCTGTCGCGGAGGAGTCGATCGGCTCCCAGGTCGTCACGATGCTGGGCAAACCGCTGCGGTACGGCGTCAACCAAATCGATTCCTCGTTGCAGACATTAGGCCGCTTCTTCGACCTGGCCGCTCGGTCCTTCGCCTACCTGATCACGGATTTGGTCCGGTTGCGCCATCCCTGGCGGGACACCATCAACCAAGCCTGGTTCATCATCAGCGTCACGGCGATACCTGCGTTACTGGTGTCCATCCCGTTCGGGGTCATCGTGGCGGTGCAGGTGGGTAACTTCATCCAGCAGGTTGGCGCTTCGTCGGTCTCGGGTGCGGCCGGCGGCCTCGGGGTGATCCGACAGGGTGCACCGGTCGTGGCCGCGTTGCTGCTGGGCGGTGCGGCCGGTTCAGCGGTGGCCACTGATCTCGGTGCCCGCACCATCCGTGAAGAGGTCGACGCGCTGCGGGTCATGGGCATCAACCCGGTGCAGCGGCTGGTCACCCCTCGGCTGGCCGCGATCGTGATCGTGGCGCCGGTGCTGTGCTCCTTCATCATCTTTATGGGGCTGGCGGCGGGCTACGCAATCAATGTCGGCTTCCAATCCGGCACTCCGGGTAGCTATATCGCGTCGTTCGCGTCCTTCGCCAGCGTCAGCGATGTCGGGGTCGCCATGCTCAAGACCTGGCTTTTCGGCGTGGTCGTGATCCTCGTGGCCTGCCAGCGGGGTCTGGAGACCAAGGGCGGTGCACGCGGCGTGGCCGACGCGGTCAACGCCTCCGTCGTGATCGGCGTGGTCGCGGTGTTCGTTCTCAACCTGCTGATCACACAGGGATTGTCGATGTCCATGCCGCTGAGGGTGGGCTGATGGCGACACCAGCACGGTACCTACCCACACCGCTGCGGGCCTCGCGGTGGGTCGCCGGCCGGGGTGACTCGCTGATCCAGCGCCTCGGTCACCAGGTCACCTTCCTGTTCCAGGTGCTCGGTGCGATTCCGCACACGCTGAAGCGTTACCGGCACCAGACCGGAGTGCTGTTGGTGGACATGATCTGGGGAAATGGATCGCTCATCGTCGGTGGCGGCACCATCGGCGTGCTGGTGTTCATGGGCGCGGCGGTCGGCGGTTCGGTGGGGGTCGAAGGGTACGGGGCCCTCGACATGGTCGGTATGGGCCCGTTGACAGGGTTCGTCTCCGCGTATGCGAACACCCGGGAGATGGCGCCGATGATCGCGGGGATCGGCTTCGCGGCCCAGGCCGGGTGCCGCATGACCGCCGAGCTCGGCGCCATGCGGATCTCGGAGGAGATCGACGCGTTGGAAGCCCTGGGCATTCAGTCGATCCCGTTCGTGGTCACGACCCGGGTTATCGCCGGGATGATCACCATCGTTCCGCTATATGTGGTGACGCTGGCGTTGAGCTATGCGTCTTGCGCGATGGTGGTCAACGTGCTGCACGGGCAGTCATCGGGCACCTACTACCACTACTTCGACTCGTTCATCCACCCTTCCGACGTGGTGTTCTCGGTGCTCAAGGCGGCGATTTTCGTGACGCTTATCATCGCCATCCACTGCTATCAGGGCTACTACGCCAGCGGTGGTCCCGAAGGTGTTGGGCGGGCCTCGGGTCGGGCCATCCGGGCCAGCATCGTGACCGTGGTCGCCGCCGACATGGTGCTGACGCTGTTGTTCTGGGGTAACAATCCCGGCATTCGGATATCGGGATAAGGCAATGTCGATATCTCCGGACCAAGGAGCGCGGGCGCCCAGTGCGCGCTCGTTGCGAATCCGCGGCCTGATCGCCGCGGCAGCGCTGGGCATCGCGGGCATAGCGCTGTATCAGCTGGGCACCGACGGCTACGCCGACACGTTCAAGCTGACGGTGGTGGCCGAATCGATCGGTGAGGGTCTGACGCCGGGCGCGGAGGTGAAGTTCCGCGGCCTGACGATCGGATCGGTGAAAGCGCTGCAGTCGGCCGGATACAACAAGCAGAAGATAACGGTGGAACTCGAGCCGCGACAAGCAAGAGCGCTGGCCGCCGACACCACGGCTAATTTCATGTCGTCGAACACTTTTGGCCTCGCGGCGGTCGAACTGGTCAGCAGCGGCACCGGCCCCCGGTTGAGGCCGAACCAGACGCTGTTGATAGGCGCCAACGTGCGGTCGGCTTCCATCACCGGACTGCTGCGTCAGGGCCAAAAAATCGGCCGGATGGTGGATTCGCCCGATGTCGACCACATCATCGAGATAGTGCGTCGGCACGCCGACCTGACCGAGCCGGTGACCCGGTCATACTTCGATCTGGTCAAGATGCTCGTCGACTCCCAGAAGGTGCCGTTTTCGCACTCGCTATCGGTGTTCGCCTCGGTGGTCAACGGTGCCAGCGACTCCATCCCGCTGATCGGGTTGGCGTATGACCTGCTCAACGGCATGGAATTTCTGGCCCACCCCGACGGGGTCGAGCGCATGAATCTGATCCTGGACCAGACCGCAAAGCTCCTCTTCAATATGGACCACATCTTCGCGAAGAACATCTCGTGGCTCACCCCATTCACGGGCGCGGTGATGGACGTTTTGCTGCCGATCTCGTACCTCCAGGGCAGCATGGCGCCGGCCTACGACCGGCTCTCTGGTCTGCTGGACCGCACCAGCGCGGCGTTTTCCGTCGTTCGATGTAGCGAAGCTGTTCAGCGGGTTTCGGCCGATATTCCAAACTCTTGACCCTGCCCAGTTCAACCTGCTGGGCGAGAACCTGCTGCGGCTGATTCAGGGTGATGAAAACGGCATCGGCCCGTTTCTGCATGACCTCGACGTCATTTCGAAGTTGGCTGTGAACCGCCAGGCGGTTATCACCGTCGTGCTCCGCAATCTCAGTGCGATCTCCCAGGATCTGGGCGGCAAATCACAGCAACTGTTTCATCTCATCGCCACGCTCAACGACGTGGTGACGAAGTTCGGTTCCAAGGCTGAGGAGTTCCGCGAGGCGATGGACACCGGACTGCCTGTCCTGCGAAATACCACCCATATCTTGCAATACACCGAGCACATCTTTGACGCGACGACGGTCCCGCTCTACGACCTGACCAGCCGGATGTGGCCGCAGACCGCGACGATCATCGCGGGACTGTCGCTCGCGCCGTCGTTGATCCAGGGAATGCGGGATTGGTTGGCCGACGACCAGCCCGCCACACCAGCGTTCTCCTGCTCGCGCGGCGAGGTCACATTGCCGGGGATCGGGCAGGTGTCATTCGCGCAACAGAACTTGGTGGTGTGCCGGTAATGGTGTTCGGCGACAAGAGGCCGGGACGACGGCGCGCCGTGCTCGATGAGCACGCCGCCGCCATCCGCAACCGCCGGCACGGCATCATCGGCGTCGTCGTCATCGTTGCGGCGTTGGCCGCCACCGCGATGGCCTATCTCAATCCGACCGGTCAGACCGGCTATACCGCGCACCTGTTTAACTCCGGCGGTGTGCGCGTCGGCGACCAGGTTCGCATCGCCGGCATCCCGGTCGGGAAGGTCACCGGCGTCCGGCTCGACGCCGCCGTCGTCGAGATGAAATTCGACGTCGAGCGTACGGTGGTGGTCGGTTCGCAATCCACCCTGGACGTCAAGCTGCTGACCCCGCTGGGCGGCCACTATGTGGCGCTCGACCCGAAGGGCGATATACCGCTGGGCCACAACGTGATCCCGCCGCAACGCGTTGCATTGCCGTTCGAGGTCAACGACATCATTCAGGCGGCAACCCCGCTGATCAAGGAAGTCAACGGCCAGGTCATCCACGACACCTTCACCGAGGTCGCCAACGCCGCGAACAAGTATCCCGATGCGATACGCGACCTGCTTCGGTCGGCCAATGCGTTGACAACGTCGATGAGCAAGTCCACCGCCGACTTTCATCGCAGCCTGGACTTCGTCAACAACGGCCTGCGGGCCACGGTCGCCGAACGTAAGCAGCTCATCACGCTGGTTGAGCAGTTGGACATCATCGGCAAGATGTACACCTCGAAGGCCGTCGATATTGTCGAGTTCTTCGGCCTGTTCGACGAATTGGCTCGCATCATGGACCGCATCGCGGTGTTTTACGGCCGGGAGGTCGGGCCGATCGTCAACGGACTCGAAGACATCACCGACACGCTGGGCGCCCATCCCGAGCGTTGGGGCGAGGCGCTCGATGGCCTAGGGCAGACCCTCAACATCGTGTTGCCGATGCTCAGTGGGAACGGGGTCGTCTTCGACAAACACAACCGGCTGGTACCCGGACAGGACCTGTGCCTGCCCAACATCATGAGGAACTGTTGAGATGGCGGCGATGTCGGCGATCTCGTCTGTCTTCTCGCGGCTGCGTTCCCCATGGGGTATCGCGGCAGTGGTGGCCGTCGTCGCCGCAGTCGCGGCAGCGGTGGTCATCGGCGCCAAGGTCGTGATGCCCAAGCACACCCGCGCGATGTGCGCCGAATTCACCGACGCGGTAGGGCTATATCCCGGCAACAAGGTGGCGTTGCTGGGTATCGAGGTCGGCTCGACGACCGCGATTATCAACAAGCCCGACCACGTCGAGGTTGACTTCACCGTGCCCACCGACCTTGACCTGCCGGCCGACGTCGGCGCGGTCACCTACTCGCAATCGATTGTCACCGACCGCCACATCGAACTGACCAAGCCCTATACCGGAGGCCCGAAATTCACCGGGCCGGGGTGCATCAGGCTGAAGTCCACCAAAACCCCGATCAGCATCAGCGAAACCTTTTCTGCCATAGGCAAGCTCGCCGACGCCATCTTGGAACCCCAACACGGCCAAGACCCGTCCCAGGCGCCGGGCGTGCAAGCCATCAACGACAGCTTGCGCGCGGCCAGCCGCTCGCTGGACGGGACCGGCGCCGGGCTCAACCAGACGATGCGAAATCTGGTCACCATGCTCGCCGACCCATACAAGGCCGACGCCGACTACCGGCAGCTGTTCGAGAACAGCGAAATCCTTACCTCGGTTTTCCTCAAGAACTGGGACAGCTTCGCGTCGTTTGTCCAAACGCTTCCTGCCACGACCCAATTGGTCGAGGGCCTGTCGGACAACTTCGGAGCGGCCATGAGCCATCTGTCGCACCTGCTGCCGATCTTGGTCGAGGCAATTAACCGGTGGGGGCCGCGGGTCTATCAAAGACTTGACCACTGGACCACCTGGCTGCGGGACATGCTGAACAGACACACGCCGGCCATCCTCGCCATGATCAACTCGTGGCCGCAGTTCAGCCACTGGCTGAGCGACATCTACGAGCCGGCGTGGGGAACTCACAACGTCACCTATATTCCACCGCAGGTGGCGATTTCGCCGTCGCAGGCCGGCGCCATCTGCGAGGGGCTTCGGCAGCGCAATATCCCCGGTGCCGCGGCGGCGTGCGCGTCGGGCACCGCGTCGGATCCGGTCACCCTCGGCCTGACCGATCTCATCCTGGGGGCCGCGCTGTCATGACCCGACGATCTACGCGCACCGCGCGGATACTGCTGGCCGGCCTGGCAATCAGCCTGACGGCGGCATGCTCGCTGGATCCGACCCGGCTGCCGGTCCCGGGCGCTTACAGCCCGCACGCGGCCTACCGAATCAAGATCCAGTTCTCCAGCGTGCTCAACCTTCCCGCCCGGGCCAAGGTGGACTCCGGTGGAGTGCAGGTCGGCGTGCTCGACCACGTCCAGCTCGACGGCACCACTGCGGTCGCCTACGTCGATGTCTCCGGCGACACCAGGCTGCCCGGCAACACCCGCGCTGAACTGCGCCAAGCCACCCCCCTCGGCGACATTTATATCGCGCTGGTGCCGCCAGCGAATCGCTCTGGGGATCTGCCGGGGGCGCTATTGCGCGACGGCGACACCATCCCGTTGCGCAACACCGCCCCGGCCGACAACGTTGAAGACCTGTTGCGGTCGGTGTCGAACCTGGTGGCCGGCGGCGCAATTGGCACGCTCCAAAGTACCGTCGTCAACGTCAACAAGGCGTTCCCCAAAGACCCCGCCGAGCTGACCCGGATGCAGCAGACCGTCGCCGGCGTACTCAATGACCTGGCAGCCAACCAGGACACCATGGACGGCATCCTGTCCAGCATGGAGAACATCACCACCAACATGGCGGCCAATACCGCGGTGTTCAACCGGCTGGTCACCGAAGGCCCGCCGAAGCTCGAAGGGCTATCGGCGATCACAATGGCCATCCTTAACGTCGTCGGGGACTCTAAGGACATCGGCGGCCTCGGCGCAGAACTCCTCAACCCGATCACCGGCGACATGATGCAGATCCTCTCCTACATCACGCCAATGGTCGGAACGTTGGCAACCGCTGACACCACCATTCCGGTGCTCGCCGACAAGCTAATCGCGTTCCTGCACTACAAGCTCATCGGGTTCTTCCGCAACGGGGGCCCGAAATACATTGTCTCCGAACTTCATCCACCGACCGGGCACGAGGGCGTGGATCCCGCCGACAAGGCCGACCAGGCGGTCAAGGCGATGCAGAGCATGGGACTGCTGCCATGAAATTCAATGCCGGCGTCACGCTGGCCATCCTGGCGGTGATGACGCTGCTCGGCGCCGCCTACATGTCGGTCGGCGTGCTCGATATCAGCCCGACAAAACGGGTCACCCGACTCACGTTGATGCTCAACACTTCCGGCGGCCTGATGCCCACATCCGAGGTGACGATGCGCGGCATCAAGGTCGGCCGGGTGACCGGTATCGAGACCACGACAAGCGGGCTAGCGGTCTCGATCGACCTGGACCGCGCGCACCCGGTGCCCGCCAACAGCGCGATAAGCGTGGAAAACCTCTCCGCGGCCGGCGAACAGTACATCGAGTTCAAACCGAAACTGATTGCGCCGCCATACTTTAGCGACGGGGCAGTGATCCCCGCCGACCGTGTCGCGCCGATGGTCACCGGCGCTGACTTGCTCACCAAGGCCAATGCGCTGATGTCTGCGCTCAACCTCGACCAAGTACACATCATTATCGACAACGCATCCGCGGCGATTGCCGGCAACGACGACACCCTCGATTCCCTGGCCACCACCGCCGGGTTGACCGCCAAAGTGATCCACGACGACAAGCAATTGCTGGCCACGCTGTTCAGCAACGTCTCCACGATGACCACCAACTTGGGCGAAATCAACGCCGGCGAAGTGATCAGCGAGACCGGTAAATTGCTGCCGCGCTCGGTGCCGGCATTTTTGCGGATGGTCCACGAAATCGAAACCCTTTCGCACACCGGCGTGGGCGTGGTCGGCCCCGACGATCCCGTCGGGGTCCTGGTGACCAAGCTCGGCCAATGGATCGACATGCTGGCCGGCCCGCTAAGTACCTTCACCACCGTCCTGCAACCTGCGGTCGCACCCCTGCACGACATCAAGGTGGACGCCGGGCACTGGCTCGACTTCTGGGAATCGACCTTCAACGACAGCGGCGGACTGCGGGTTCAACTCAACGTGCCCGAATGGCACCAGTGATCGGTGAACGAAGCTACGGCAAAGAAAGAACTGACATGACAAACTCAACTATCAGCGAAGACGACAAGGTAGACGACACCGAGCACGAGGCTGCCGGCGGTGACACCGCGGCGCCCGACGAGGCCCAGACGAAGCCGGTGGCAGACCAGGCTGCCGACGACGATGCACGGCCCAAGCGGTTCCCGAAGTTGCGGCTCCGACCGAAGATGCCTCAGCGTTGGGGCGCGGCCGTTCTCGTGGCGGCGGTGCTCGCCGGCGGCGTGTTCGGGTTCATCAAATATCACCAGGTGACCGGCCAGCTCGCGGAGCTGCGTCGACAGCAAGCCGATCGCGACACCGTTTCGCAGCTTGCCAGGGAGTATGCGCTGAAGTCGCTGACCTACAGCTTCGAAGACCCGGACGCCTTCTTCCGCTCAGTCGAAGACGGCGTGTCGCAGCAGCTCAAAGACAAATACGTCAACGCCACCGATTTGCTCAAGGCCGTCATGCTGCAGGCGCAGGTCACCTCCACCGGTGAGGTGCTGGCTATCGACCCGGTCGCTCAGCCCGCCGGGGTCTATCAGGTGGTGGTGTCGGCCCACCAAACCACCCGCAATCTGCAAAACCCGACGCCGAAGGTCTCGATCATCCTGCTGCAAGTCACCGTAAACAAAGTGGGCAATGCCTGGCAGGTTTCCGATATCGGCCCCAAGACCGGCTCTCACCCGCCGATCGAGGAGCAGATTCCGCCGGCTGAGCCCCCTCCCGCTCCCGCGCCCACTAAGCCGGCGCCGAAACGGTAGGTGCGCACCCGTGAAGTGGCTGCCACAGCTGGTCGCCGTCGTGACGATGGCCACCGCGGGTACCGTGTGCCCCACTTGCCCCACTGCGGCCGCTGACACTGCGCTGCCGCCCTGCCCGCAGACGGCCGCGCTGATCACCCCGAAAGCCACGTCGCCGCATACCGACTGCCGCATGCACTCGGGCTCTCTCGATTTCGCCGTCACCTACTGGACCACGCCCGAGTTGCCCGGGCCCAGGGCGGTGAAGGTCGTCGTGACCGACCCGTCGGGCGAGGTGGTGCAAACGATCGACGAGCTACTCGAGCCCTCGAGCCCCGGGGGCGTCGGCTTACAGGACGTCGACGGCGACGGCCGCGACGAGCTGATCATCCCGATCGCCCAACACCTCTTCAACGGCAGCCCAAATACCCGGTTCTCGGTGTGGCGCGCGCCGGGCGACCGCAACCATTTCGAACGCACCCAGATGGTCGGACAGGCCCTCTATCCCAGCGGCGACGGCTATCTGGTGACCAACGGCGGCGCGTTGGACAGCCGAGACCTCACCTTCTATCTACCGACCGAAGCCGGGTACACGCTCGTCGTGGTGTTGACCATCGAAGCCGAGGAGGTAGACCCGGACACGCACCGGGTTCTGACCGTCGTTTGCCGCGCCCACCAGGAAGACGGCCTCCATGCGGTCGACATGAGCCTCCGCCAGGCCGAGGAGACCTTCTGCGCGTCACCGGCCGCCAGAGCCATCTGGCCCGACGCCGAGCGCCTACAAATTCGACAGTGGCGCCGAGGGCAGCAGTAGCGTTCCGGCTCCGGCGTTTCAAGGCGCGCAATAGGCGCGCGCCGTGGCCAGCTGCTGTCTCGCCTTGGCGAGGTCGCCGGCAATTTGTTCCGGGTTGGCCGGTCGGTAGGGGTCGCTGGCGTCGATCTGAGACGCCAGCATGTCCGACCGAACCCGGAGATCGACCGCGGCCGGACTGCGCAAGCCGTGCAGCGGAGCCAGAGCGTTCCGAACCTGGCCTGCCACGTAAGACGGCGTCCCGGAGGGCGAAACCAGGTTGAACACGTTCTCCAGCTGGTCGGCCGCCGGCAGGATGATGCTGCAGTCCCCGTCACCGGCGGCCGCCACTGGCGCAGCCGTCAGGCAGATCGTGACCGCGGCAACCGAGAGCGGCACACTGAGAATTCGTCTTAAACGTTGGAGCATTGGGCCTACCTTCGCACCGCGTCGATCGTTCTGCGGCACTTCGGCCGGATGTCGTTATCCACAGTCAGCACTTCATCCACAGATCGGTCCGCCGGCCGGCCACATTCGCACATGTGTTCGATAGAGTTTGGGGTGTGGGTTTCGTGAGCGCCAAGGCGGCAGAGGAGCGGATCAGCGCTGCTCTTGATGCGATCGACGCCGCCCACGATGCGCTGCGTGAGACCAGCTCGGATGTGGTGGGCAACGGTTTTCGGGTGGAGGTGGCCGAGCGGTTGGAGGCCCAGGAGCGCACCAACCGGGGGCTGATGTATCGGTTCTTCGGTGAGATCGCCGAGCCCCCCGATGGCAGCGAGTCCATCCCGGCGATGCGGGCACGGTTGTGCGCGCGCTTGCGGATCACACCCCGAGAGCTGGTGCGCCGGTTCAAGCTGGCGGCCCGGATCCGGCCGCGGCGCTCGCTGACCGGCCCCCCGGTGGGCCCGGAGTTGGCGGAGTTGGCCGGCGCCGTGGAAGCCGGTGACGTTGGCGAAGACCATGTCCGCGCCGTCTGCCAGGCCATCGACGTGCTGCCCGCCAGCGCGTCACCGGCCGACGTGGCCGAGGCCGAACGCACCCTGGTGCGCCACGCCACCAAACTCGACGCCGGGGTGCTGGCCAGACTGGGCCAGCGCATCGCCGACTACCTCAACCCCGACGGGCTGTTCACCGACGAGGACCGGGCACGCCGGCGCGGACTGCGCCTGGGCCCGCAGGGTCCAGACGGCATGTCGCGGCTGTCCGGGCTGCTCGACCCGGAGGCCCGCGCCTACTTCGAGGCCATCGAGGCCGCGGTGCGCCCCGGGCGCCATCAACCCGACGACGCCTGGGAGCATGACGCGCGCAGCGCCTCCCAGCGCTGCCACGACGCGGTCAAGCTCGGGCTCAAGACCGCGATCGGCTCCGGTGAGCTCGGGACACATCGCGGGCATCCGGTCGCGGTCATCGTCACCACCACCCTGACCGAACTCAACCAGGCCGCACACGCCGTCATTGACGAGTCGGTCCCGATGCCGCCGCCCGCGCGCACCGGGGGTGGCTCACGGCTGCCGATGTCCGACGTGATCCGCATGGCCGCCAAGGCCATTCACTATCTGGCCGTCTTCGACGACCACAGCGCCCGCCCGCTATACCTGGGACGGCAAAAGCGGATCGCGACTGCCGACCAGCGACTGATCTGCTACGCGCGCGACCGCGGCTGCACCCGACCGAACTGCCTCGAGTCGGGCTATCACTGCGAGGTGCACCACGCCCCGGACTGGGCGGCGGGTGGACGCACCGACGCCGACAAACTGTATTTCGCCTGCGGCTGCGACCACGGCGGGGCCAGCCGCGGCGACTGGCACACCACCGTCACCGACACCGGGCGCCTCGGCTGGACCGACGGCACCGGACCGCCCCAAATCAACCACGCCCACCACCCCGAAGAACTCCTCCACGGAGACCCCGACCCACCCGACGAGAACGAAGGGTGAACCGGAGCGTCTCGTGACAGACTGAACCGGTGCCGCCGCGTCGCGACCTGGCCGCGTACGACGATCGAGCGCCCGAGTACGACCACGGGTGGCGCGGCCGGTTGCACCACGAGATCTCCGAACGCACCGCCGCTCTGGCGGTGGCGAGCACCGCTTCCGCCGGCCACGTGCTGGACGTCGGGTGCGGGACGGGCTACCTGCTGCGCACCCTCGGGCGCCGCTACCCGGACGCCCAGCGGTTATGCGGCGTCGACGCCGCGCCGCAAATGATCGCGACCGCAAGCGCTTTCGAGGGCGACGATCGACTGGGCTTCACCGTCGGCGTGGCCGAGAAGCTCGGCTTCCCCGACGGCACCTTCGACCTCGTCGTCAGCTCGACGTCGTTCGATCACTGGACGGATCAACAGGCCGGACTCGCCGAATGCGCTCGGGTGCTGCGCCCCGGTGGTCACTTGGTGCTCGTCGACCAGTTCTCGCGCTGGCTGCTGCCGACGCTGGCGACAAGCCGTCGCGGCAAGGCCCGCACCAGGAACCGCGCCACGGCTCTGCTGCTGCGCGCGGGGTTTTGTTCCCCGCAATGGCACCGGTTGTACGCCGTGATCATCAACGCGGTCACGGCGACCAAGCCGGCTTAGCCCAGCGTGAACGGCCGAAAGCTGCCGTCGAGCACCTGCAGATGGCCGATCGTGCGCCCCGTGACCACGGCCGGGTCCACCAACGCCAGTTCCACTGCCGCCCGTGCGAATTCGTCAGCCGGCGCGGTGTCGACGAATTCGCGGGCATAGTAGGCCAGGCCCGGCGTGAGGATCGGTTTCGACGGCGCCAGCGCGTTCACCGCGATGTTGTGGTCGGCCAGATCGAACGCCGCGCACTGGGTGAGATGCTCGAGCGCCGCCTTGGATCCGCCGTAACCGGGCAGGACTCCGCTGCTGCGGTCGGGATAGGGTCCGTCGCCCGGCATCCGCGACGCGACCGAGGTGATGTTGATGATCGAGCCGCCACCCGCGTCGATCATGTCGGGGCACACCATTTGCATCAGCTCGTACGCGGCGAAGACCCCGATCTCGAAATGCCGGCGAAACGCGTGCAACGGCGTGCTGACGAACCCGGGCCAGCCGGGTTTGCCGCCGCCACCGGCCGCCTTGGCGGGCTTGGCGCGCGGCGCCCCGTCCGTTTTCAAGCCGGGCACCGGCGGGCGGCCGGGCGCGGTGAAGGCCGCGTTGTTGACCAGAATCGCGATGGGACCCAACGCATCTCGCGCCTCGCCGACCAGCCGCGCGATGTCGTCACGGTCGGTCAGATCGGCGCGGACCGCCACGGCGCGGCCGCCCGCCGCCTCGATGTCGGCGACCGTCTCGCCGATGGTCCCGGGCAACCGGTCGTCCCACACCTGTTCGGTGCGCCCGGCGACGGCCACCGCCGCGCCCTCCGCCGCGAGGGTCAGCGCGATCGCCCGGCCCAGGCCGCGGCTGCCACCGGTGACGATCGCGGCCCGCCCGGCCAGTCGCCCCGTCATCCCGTCACCCCGTGCACGACGATGGCGGTCGTCTGATCCACCCACGTGTCATCCAGCTTCTCCTCCGGGCGCAGCAACATCCGCAGCATTGTCGCTCCCCCCATCAACTCGATCAACCGGTCCGGGTCCACATCGGGGTGCGCCTCACCCCGGTCGATGGCCTCGCGCAGCCGCACCCGCACCGCCGTGAACACGTCGGCGAAGCGCGACATCACGCGGGCGTTGAGCGCGGGATCGGCCGTCATGTCGGCGACCAGACCGGGCAGCGCGGCGCGCACCACCGGAGTGGTGAACACATCACGGGTGGCCTCGATCATCATCCGCACATCGGCGGCGATGTCGCCGGCCGGAGCCTCCAGCGCGGTGGGCGCCGTCGGGAACGCCGCCTCGTGCACGAGTTCGGCCTTACTCGACCACCGGCGGTAGAGCGCCGATTTCGTGGTGCCGGCGCGCTCGGCCACCGCGGCCAGGCTGAGGTTCGAATAGCCGATCTCCACAAGCAGTTCCGCGGTCGCCGACAGGATGGCCGAGTCGATCCGTGGATCCCGGGGGCGGCCGGCGCCGGGGGCCTTGTCAAGGTAGGACGGGTCTGCTTTCATAACGCTACCTACCGTATCGTAATTGCCTCACGAAGGAGGCACCTGTGTCCAATGAACCTGTGCTGGACAAAGTCGACCGGCTTCAGCGCTCCAGCCGGGACGTCACGGCCCTGCCGGCGGTGATGTCGCGATGGCTGTCGAGCTTATTGCCCGGCGGGGCGGTACCCGAAGTGACCGTGGAAAGCGGCGTGGACTCGACGGGCATGTCATCGGAGACCATCATCCTGACCGCCCGCTGGCAGCAGGACGGCCGGCCGATCGAACAAAAGCTGGTCGCCCGCGTGGCGCCCACCGCCGAGGACGTGCAGGTCTTCCCCACTTATCGACTCGATCACCAATTCGAGGTGATACGAAAGGTCGCCGAAATCACCGATGTCCCCGTCCCGCGGGTGCGCTGGCTCGAGCCCAGCGGCGGCGTCCTGGGAACACCCTTCTTCGTCATGGATTACGTCGACGGTGTGGTGCCGCCCGACGTCATGCCCTACACCTTCGGCGGCAACTGGTTTGCCGACGCGCCCGCCGAACGCCAGCGCGAACTGCAGGACGCCACCGTAGGGGTGCTGGCCAGGCTGCATTCGATTCCCGACGCCCAGAAGACGTTTGCCTTCCTGTCCAAAGGCCACAACGGCGACACCGCACTGCGCAGGCACTTCAATTGGGTGCGGTCGTGGTACGACTTCGCGGTGCCCGACATCGGCCGATCACCGCTGCTGGAACGGACTTTCGAGTGGCTGGAAGACAACTGGCCCGAGGAGGCGGCCGCGCGTGAACCCGTCCTGCTCTGGGGCGACGCGCGGGTGGGCAACGTGTTGTACCGCGACTTCCGGCCGGTGGCCGTGCTGGACTGGGAGATGGTGACGCTGGGCCCGCGCGAGCTGGATGTCGCATGGATGATCTACGCGCACATGGTTTTTCAGGAGCTTGCCGGCCTGGCGACGCTGCCGGGACTGCCCGATGTGATGCGAGAGGACGACGTTCGCGACACCTACCGGCGGCTCACCGGCGTGGAAGTGGGCGACCTGCGCTGGTTCTACGCCTACTCCGGGGTGATGTGGGCTTGTGTGTTCATGCGCACCGGGGCACGACGGGTGCACTTCGGTGAAGTAGAGAAGCCGGACGATGTCGAATCGCTCTTCTACCACGCCGGATTGATGAAACGTCTCATCGGAGAGGATCAGTAATGCTCGGACCGCTCGACGAGTTTCCGGTACATCAGGTTCCCCAGCCGATCGCGTGGGCGGGTTCCTCGGACCGCAACTTCTATGACCGTTCCTACTTCAATGCCCACGACCGCACCGGGAACATCTTCCTCATCAGCGGCATCGGTTACTACCCCAACCTGGGCGTCAAGGACGCGTTCGTGCTCGTCCGGCGCGGGGACACGCAGACGGCTGTACACCTGTCCGACGCCATCGACCAGGACCGGCTCAACCAGAACGTCAACGGCTACCGGATCGAGGTCAGCGAACCGCTGCGCAAGCTGCGACTGATCCTCGACGAAACCGAAGGCATCGCAGCCGATCTCACGTGGGAGGGCCTGTTCGACGTCGTCCAGGAACAGCCGCACATCCTGCGGGCCGGCAACCGGGTGACGCTGGACGCCCAGCGATTCGCCCAACTCGGCAGCTGGAGCGGCCGCATCGCCATCGACGGGGAGGAGATCGCCGTCGACCCCGCGACCTGGCTCGGCAGCCGCGACCGGTCCTGGGGCATCCGGCCGATCGGCGAGCCCGAGCCCGCGGGCCGGCCCGCCGACCCACCGTTCGAGGGGATGTGGTGGCTCTACGTGCCGATGGCCTTCGACGAGTTCGCGATCGTGCTGATCATCCAGGAGGAGCCCAACGGATTCCGCTCGCTCAACGACTGCACCCGGGTGTGGCGCGACGGCCGCGTCGAGCAGCTGGGCTGGCCGCGTGTCACCATTCACTACCGGTCCGGCACCCGCATCCCGACCGGCGCCACGATCGACGCGAACGCCTCCGACGGCACCCCGGTTCACTTCGACGTGGAGTCCAAGCTGCCGGTGCCCATCCACGTCGGCGGCGGCTACGGCGGCGATTCGGACTGGCTGCACGGCATGTGGAAGGGCGAAAAGTTCTTCGAGCGGCTGACTTACGACATGACCGACCCGGCGATAGTCGCGCGGTCCGGTTTCGGCGTGATCGACCACGTGGGTCGCGCCGTGTGCCGCGACGGTGACGGGGCTCCGGTGGAGGGCTGGGGTCTCTACGAGCACGGCGCGCTGGGCCGCCACGATCCGTCGGGCTTCAAAGACTGGTTAACGGTGGCGCCTTAACCCAACTCGTCGACGATCGCGGATAGGATCTCCAGCCCGATGGGTGACGGCTGATATAGGCACACGGTGTCCGAAACGCCGTCAACGCGATCGCGGATGTGGGCGGCGATCTCCTTCGGTGTGCCGCAGGCGGCGATGGTGTGCAGAATCTCGTCATCGATGAGGCCGCCCATCTCTCCCCCGCAAGCGGGAGGTGCCCCCAGTCCGGCCCTGCTTGGACATCGCGTTGAGCTCCGGTTGTAGGTCCTGCCAGCCGTGCGCCGGCAGGACCGGGCGGTAGGCCGGCGTCGACCCGTAGAACGCCAGCAGCCGCCGGGTGCTCGCGTGATCGTCGGTGTCGCCCGCCGAGACGATGATCTCGGGGATGACGGCAAGCTCCTCGGGCCGGCGGCCGCCGGCCCGCAGGCCGTCGCGCACCGCGGGCATGGTCTTCTCGTGCAGAAACCGCTTCGAGCCGAAGGGCATCACCAGCAGGCCGTCGGGGTGCTCGGCCGTCGCGCGGGTCACCTGCGGCCCGAGAGCGCCCACGTAGATCGGCGGCGGACCAAAGGGATTCGGGCCGGGGCTGAAGGTCGGCGTCATCAGCGTGTGCCGGTAGTAGTCGCCGCGAAAGTCCAAGCGGCCACCGGTATTCCAGGCCTCGAAGATCGCGCGCAGGGCGGCGATCAACTCGGTCATGCGGGTCACCGGGTGATCGAACTGCGCCCCGAACCGCTTCTCGATCTGCGGGCGAACCTGCGTGCGCAGGCCAAGGAAGAATCGCCCACCGCTCAGCAACTGGTGATCGTTGGCCCGATGGGCCAAGTGGATCGGGTTGCGCGGAAACGCGATGGCCACATTGGTCATCAGGTCCAGCCCGCCCACCGTGGCGGCCAGCGTCAGCGGAGCAAACACATCGTGCTGACCCTCGAAGGTGGCAACACCGCCGGCCCCGGCGTCGCGCAGCGCTCGCGCGCGCTCGGCCGCATCGACAGGCCCGTACAACGCGGTGAAGACCTTCAATGCACCCGCCTGACGGCGCCGCGGGCGGCGTGCAACCGCCCTAGTTAGACGGGCAGTGGAAATTTACCTTACGAAACCCTCAAAATGCGGTTGACTAGACGGCGTGACAAACCCGCCGCGGATTGTCGACGTTGTCGTGGTCGGTGCCGGCTTTGCAGGACTGTCGGCGGCGCGTGAGCTGACGCGGCAGGGCTATGACGTGCTGGTCTTCGAGGGCCGTGACCGGGTCGGCGGCCGGTCGTTCACCGGCAGCGTCGCCGGGTTGCCCGCCGATCTGGGCGGCACGTTCGTCGGCCCGACCCAAGACGCCGTCCTCGCGCTGGCGGCCGAGCTTCAGGTCCCGACCATTCCGACCCACCACGACGGCAAGAACGTGATCCACTGGCGCGGCTGGGCGCGTAGCTACCACGGCACCATCCCCAAGCTTTCGCTGACCGGACTGCTCGACATCGGCCGATTGCGTTGGCAATTCGGAAGGATCGCCCGCAGCGTCCCGGTGGCGGCCCCCTGGGACGCGCGCCGCGCCCGCGAGCTGGACGGCATGTCGCTCGCCGGCTGGTTGCGCGCGGTGCGCGCCACCGGGTCGTCGCACGACCTGATGGCCATCGTTTCCCGGGTCACCTGGGGGTGCGAGCCCGACGACGTGTCGATGCTGCACGCCGCCCGGTACGCACACGCCGCCGGGGGCCTGGACCGGCTGCTGGACGTCGAAAACGGCGCCCAGCAGGAGCGTTTCCCTGGCGGCACCCAACAGATCGCCGAGGCCGCGGCCGCCGAACTGGGCGGGCGGGTGGTGCTCAACGCGCCGGTCCGCCGCATCGAGCGGCACGGCGCAGGGGTAACGGTCACAACCGACGCCGGCTCGGCCGAGGCCGGGTTCGTCATCGTCGCGATCCCACCGGCCCATCGCGCATCAATAGAGTTCGCTCCCCCGCTGCCGCCCGAGTACCAGCAGCTCACCAGGCATTGGCCGCAGGGCCGGCTCAGCAAGGCCTACGCGGCCTACGAGACACCGTTCTGGCGGGCCGACGGGTTCTCGGGGCAGGCGCTTTCGGACAAGGGCCCGGTGTTCATCACCTTCGACGTCAGCCCCCATGCCGACGGTCCGGGCGTCCTGATGGGCTTCGTCGATGCCCGCGCGTTCGACTCACTTCCCACCGAGCAGCGCCGCCGCGACACGCTGCGCTGCTTCGCGTTGTTATTCGGCGACGAGGCGCTCAAGCCGCTCGACTACGTCGACCACCGTTGGGGTGCAGAGGATTTCGCGCCGGGCGGCCCGACCGCGGCGGTACCGCCGGGGTCGTGGACGCAATTCGGGCCGTGGCTGCGCGAGCCGGTCGGGCCCATTCACTGGGCGGGCACCGAGACCGCGGACGAATGGACCGGGTATCTCGATGGCGCCGTCAGGTCCGGCCAGCGGGCGGCCGCCGAGATCACCGCCCTGTTATGAGCTGATCCGGCGGACCCGCGCGTCTTGGGTCACGGATTCGACCAGGGCCCGCAAGTGCCGGTTCACCTCACCCGGCCGTTCCAGCATCGAACAGTGGCCGCCGGGCAACTCGACCAGGCCGACGACGTTGGGCGCGGTGCGCGCGATCCTGCGGGACTGGCTGATCGGGGTGAGCCGATCCCGTTCGCTTCCGATGACCAGGGTGGGCACCGTCAAGCCGTCCAGGTCCAGATAACGCGAGCCCAGCGCATCGACGAGCATTTTCGCGCAGCCGCCGCGCCCGGCGGCTGACGTCTGCGCAAACAGCTCGTAGACGACTCGCGCGGCGCTCGGATCCGCGTCCCTTCCTACCGCCAGCATCGCGATCACATAGCGGCCCGGGATCCGGGCCGCCAGCGGCAGGGGGAACCCGCCGAACGCGGTGATCAGGCCCCGAGCGGCCAGGACCCGCGCCTCTGAAAAGGCACGCAACTCACGCAACTCGCGCGGCGCCGACAGCAGGTTCACCTTGCGCACCAAATCCCCGGTGGTGGTGTTGATCAGCGCGACCGCGTCGGCGCGCCGGTGGACCTTGTGACGGTAGTGCGCCGACCAGGCGGCGATGGTGATGCCGCCCATCGAGTGCCCGACCAGCACCGCACGCTCGTGCGGTGCGAGGGTCGCCTCGAGCACCGAATCCAGGTCGGACGCAAGGTGTTTGAGACTATAGCCGCCGCGCCGGGGAACGCCGCTTTGTCCGTGGCCGCGATGGTCGAATGCGATGACGCGGTAATCGGTGGCCAGGGCGCAGATCTGGTGAGCCCAGGCCCGGATCGCGCAGGTGATACCGTGCGTGAGCACGATCGGGTAACCCTCGGGCGGCCCGAAAACCTGTGCGTGCAAAGGGGTTCCGTCGGCAGCGCGCACGCTGACGGTGCGGCTTGTTGGCAGTTCGTCAGGGAGCCGCCCACTTGTGCGAGTCGATAGCCCAGCACTCATCGCCGCTCCCCCTTCGAACACGGCCGCATTGCCGCACTCCGTATGCACGCGAGTGTAGCGCCGACTCAATGACGAACTGGTGAAAACGGCCCATTACGCGACGCGAAATCGGGGACGATCGTCCAATAACGTGTGAGACGCTAAAGCTGTGTACCCGATGTCCCGTCGGGAGTTCTTCGCGGCAACGACGAGCCTGGTGGGCGGCGGGCTGGCGGCCGCCTGCGCGTCGGATCCCGCGCCCTCGCCGGACACCAAGGCCGTGCTCGTCGTCGGCGCCGGCATGGCGGGCCTGTCCGCCGCACGCACTCTCACCGACGCGGGATGGCCGGTGCGCCTCATCGAAGCCCGCGACCGCATCGGCGGCAGGGTGTACACGAACCGCGACTGGGGCGTGCCGCTCGAGATGGGTGCGTCCTGGATCCACGGCACGACGGAAAATCCGCTGACGGAGCTGGCGAAGAAGGCAGGGGCACAGCTCGTCCCCACCGACTACTACGGGTGGGCGAAGCTTGCGGTCGATCCCCGACTCCCGCCGCTGCGGTACGACCCCGAAACTTGGCGCAAGTTCGTTGAACGGGCTCGCGGCCGGGTCGACGGAGGGAGTCTCGGCGCCGCCGTCGACGCGGCGGCGAACGGTGCAGGGCTTTCCGATGCCGACCGCGCCCAATTGGGTTTTTATCTCACCACCGAGATCGAGGACGAATACGCCGCCGACGCGGATCAGCTGTCCGCCAACACCTTTGACCACGGCGACTACGCGGGCGGCGACCAGGACGTCGTCACGAGTGGCTACGACGCCCTGCCGCGGCTACTTGCCGACGGCCTGCAGATCGAGCTGAAGACGCCGGTGACCGCGATCGTGCGACGGGACAACTCCGTCGTCGTGCGCGCCGGAAACCGCTCGTTCGAGGGACCCGCCGCGATCGTCACCGTTCCCCTCGGCGTGCTGAAATCCGGTGCGATCGCCTTCGATCCGCCCCTTCCCGACGGGCACCTCCGCGCCGTCAAAGCGCTGGGATTCGGGGTGCTGTCGAAGAGCTTCTTCCGTTTCAACCGGCGCACGTGGGACGTGGAGAATGCCTTCTATCTGTTCATCGGCACCGAGCCGGGCGTTTGGTCACAGTGGTTCACCCTGCCGAGCGCCGCGGGCCCAATCGTGTTGGCCTTCAACGCCGGAGACCGGGGCCGGTGGACGGAGTCGTCGTCCCCCGCTGAGCTGATGGCCAGCGCGCTGCCCATCGCCCGCCGGCTGTTCGGCGACAACGTCTCCCCGGTCGACGTCCGGACGTCGAACTGGGCCGTCGACCCCTATGCGCTCGGCACGTACTCGTTCCATGCGCCCGCTTCGGGCCTCGACGATCGGCACCGGCTGCAGGAACCGATCGGCGACCGGCTCTACCTGGCGGGTGAGGCCGTCGGCGTCAACAACCCGGCCACCGTGACCGGTGCGGTGGTCAGTGGCCGGTACGCCGCCGGCCAATTGATGCACCGATTGAGTGGCTGACGATCGCCGCTACTTCTCCAGCGCCCTCGCGCAGGCATCGAGGATCGCAAGGAAACTCGAGCGCAGCAGCCGATAGCTGACAGCTTCCAACAGTTTGCCCCCGGCCCGTGCCGGATGGGTGTAGTTGCTGAGCCAGTCCACGTGTGTGCCGTCGGCCGAGCCGCTGTCCAAGGCGGTAAATGTCAGTGTGCCGCCCTCGTGGTTGAACGGCGGGAAGGACCGGACGATGAGATACGTGTAGCTGCGCGGCCGGTCGTAGGCCGTGATCTCCTCGCGGAACCACGTGCCGACCCCGACCACCTCGCGCACCGCGCCCGCGCCGTGTCCCGGCGAATCCTTCGCGTAACCGGCCTTGAGAGCCAGCGGAGCGGCGGCCAGGTTCGATGGGTCGGCCAGCCAGTCGAAGACCTTTTCCACGGGTGCGGCGATCGTTCGCGCCAAGTGAATCTCGACCATTCGACAAATGCTAGGCGCCATGCCCGCGTGACGTCCTTTCTGATGCCGTCGCTGCCCCCCACGTGTAGCCTCAACGATCGGTAGCCGATGAAAACGGTGTTGTTGGACACAGACGACCTGGGCAAGGCCGAGCAGATCCTTGGTCAGACGTACGCCGCCGTGCGCATCAGCGGCACCGCAAACGTTGTCGCGCGCATGCGAATCTCGCGAAGGTCCCTGGGGCCGCTCTGCATCGACGACGCCGAAATCGGCTACGACATCGGCTATGACGCCGACTCGCCCGAGAAGATTTATCTGTGCCGGGCGCGTTTGGGGCTGATCGAGGAGCGCCTACCGAAAAGAGAGCCCAATTCCGTTGGCGCCGAGGAGATCCTGGCCATCGGCGCGCTCGATATGCCTTTCAGCGGACGCGTAAGCCGCGCGCACTGCGACATCGTCACGGTGGACAGGGGACTTCTCGATCGGGTGGCGGCGGCGGGAAACGGGCGCCGCGCCGAGCCGGTCCGGTTGACCGATTCGCGGCCGGTCTCCGCGGCGGCCGGCCGTCATCTGATCCATGCCGTCGACTATTTGCGCAACGGGTTGCTGGCCGAACCTGCCATGAGCGGCGCAACGCTGATCGCCTCGACCGCGATGCAGCATTTGGCGGCCAGCATGCTCGCCACTTTCCCAAACAACGCGCTATTGGATCCCACCATAGAGGATCGACACGACACCGCGCCGGTGTTGCTGCGGCGCGCGATCGCGTTCATCGAGGAACATGCCGACAGCGACATCGGCATCACCGACATCGCCCGTGCCACCTACGTCACCCCGCGCGCGATTCAGTTGATGTTCCGTCGCCACCGCGATTGCACGCCGATGGAATACCTGCGCCGGGTACGGCTCCATCACGCGCACCAAGAACTGGTTGCCGCCGACAGGGCGCACACCACGGTCGCACAGATCGCTGCCAGGTGGGGGTTCGCGCACACCGGCCGGTTCGCCGTCTACTACCGACAGGTCTACGGTCACAGTCCGCACACCACGCTGCGTAACTGACGGCCGCTACGTCACATGTTTGAGCGTGGCGTGGGGGCTTTGGCCGTAGCTCTGCCGATAGAGCACCGCGAACCGGCCGGTGTGCGCGAAGCCCCAGCGCTGGGCGATCTCGGTGACAGTGGTGTTAGGCGGCCCGCCGGCGCTCAGCTCTTGGTGCGCGCGGTGTAGCCGCACGCGACGCATGTATTCCGTGGGAGTGATACCGAGCTGGCGCCGGAAAAGGTACTGGACGGCCCTGGGTGTCAGATGCACGGCGGCGGCGATGTCGTTGATGCTCACGTCGCCGACATGCCGGTGGATGAAGGCCACGGCGTCTTTCAGCGTTTCCGGAAGGGCGGGATCGCCGACCGGGTCCCGCTTGGTCACGTTGGACGGATAGCACTCCAGCAGCGCGCCGGCCAGCAGCGGAGCCATCGCCGCCACGACCAGCGGTTGCTTGACGGTGTCTGGTGCGGCCAGGGTCGCTGTCACGTAAGCCAGCGCTCGATGCCACGCGCGTACGGCGCCGTGCGAACGTGGGCGCCAGTTCAGGAACCGGATCTGCTGCAACAGCGGCGCCTGCCAGTCCGTGGCGACCCTCTGCAGCGCGTCCGCCGCGATGGTCACCACATCGAACCGCGCGCCTTCCACCCGCAGTGCGCACGACATTCCGTGGGCGAGCAGGACGGGGCAATCCACATCCGGGAACGGACCGCCCGTCACGGTCAACGATCCCGCGCGGGGCTGGATCACGACAACGGTGTCGGCCGGCGGGATTTCGACGACCAACCGACCCCGAATGAGCACCTCGTCGACCGACATCGAACCCACTGCGCAGCGCCGATGGGTGACGGCCGAGCCGCTCGCGAGCGCGCTGACGCGCCAGCCCGGCGTGTAGGCGCCGGCAAAAAAACGGCGCGTAGCCTCCGGCTCGGTGGAGCGGAATTGCTCGTACCGAACTGCCGCCGGGCTCTGGGCCGGCCCCAATTCGGGCGCTAGGGCCTGACGGGCGGGGCGCAGGTCGACCCGGATCGCGTCGGGTTCACCGGCTACACCGAGGCCGACGTCGGGTGCCGCGCTGTCGGTGGTGGTCGCCATGGTCGTCATAGCCGGACCGCACAGAAATCTTGCGGCGCCCGGGGTTGCGACACGAGCTGTCGGTAGATGTTCAGCGAGTCGAGCGCGATCCGGTCCCAGCAGAAGCGCGACACCGCGCGGCTTCGGCCGGCCGCTCCCATGCTCTCACACTGGAAGCTCTGCGCCACAAGGCTTCTCAGCGCCGCGGCCACCGCGGCGGGGCTCTGTCGCGACAGCACGAGCCCGGTGACACCGTCCACCACGGTGTCGGTCAGCACACCCACGGACACTGCGACCACCGCCACCCCACTGGCCATGGCTTGCAACACCGGCGTCGCGCGTGGTGGCCGTCGGGGTGTGCACGCGACCACGTCGGCGGATCGCAGCAGCGACGGCAATTCGTCACCGTCGACCTTGCCGGCGAAGCGGACCCGGTCGGCCACCCCCAACTCGGTGGCGAGGTGTTCGAGCTGGGCCCGCGCCTCGTCGTGGCCGGCGTCGCGGGCGGCGGTTTCGGCGACGACCAGCTCGGTGCCGACGACCCCGGGCAGCGCTCGAATGACGACGTCAAACCCGTTGATGTCCAATGGACTTGGTGCCAGACAGAGGACGCGAGGGCGGCCGTTGCGGGCGGCCGCCGGACCCACCGGACTGTATCGCTCGACATCGACGCCGCCGCACAGGTTGGACGCACGCGCCCGACCACGACGTAACCGGGCCAGCACGTCGACGTCGGCCGTGCATTCACCGGTCACCCAGGTCGCGCCCCGCGCCAATAGCGGCTCGATGCGTTCGCGTTCGCTCGCTTGGCCCTCTGAACGTGACGGCACGGCCAGTCCCTTAAAGCTCTGCACGGCGGGTATCCGCTGCCGTCGCGCGGCAAGTTGGGCGGCTAACCCGCCCAGCCAGCCGTACGCGTGCACGACGTCGGGCTGGTCCGATGACCACAGGCGCTCGAGTGCGGCCGCCCAGTCCCCGACGTACGGCAGCACCGCCGAGGACGGTGCCGGGGCGAGGGGGCCCACGGGGATCGGCACGCCTCCGGGGCCCGCGCCGGCGCTCGATTTCGCCGGTCGCACGCCTTGCCTGACGTAGGCGATCGCCTTGTGTCCTCGGGCCACGAGCGCGGCACAAAGTTGCTGAGGGTCGTCACCGACGAGGTCGTCACCGGTGACGATCGCGATCTTCACCACCGTCCCCTTCCCCGGCGCGGCGCTGCGGTCAACGGAGAACTACCCCGGCGACCGCGAGCGAAACGCCACACCTCGCCCTTTTCGCCGGAAGTCCTGCAGTTCGCATATCGGATAGCCCGCGGGACTGCGGCGCGGCCGCCGACGGGTGGACACTGAGTAAATGACGACCGACACGCGACGCCCGGCAGTCGAGCTCGTCGTGCTGCTGGCGTCGGCGGGTGGCTTGGAGGCTTTGTCCATCGTCTTGCACGCCTTGCCGACCGAGTTTTCGGCCGCCGTAGTCGTGCAGCAACACCTCGGGGGCCTCAGCAGCGTGCTGCCGACGATCCTGGGCAGGCAAACGTCCCACCGGGTCACTTGGGCGCAGGACGGCCAGGCCGTCCTGCCGGGACAGGTGGTGGTCTGTCCGCCGGGGAAGCACCTGGAACTGATGCCCGACGGTCACTGTCGCCTGCGCGAAATGGAGGCGCTCGGAGAGCGGCGCTTCGACGTGCTACTGGCATCGGTGGCCAAGTCGTACGGGGCGCGCAGTGTGGCGGTCGTGTTGTCGGGCTCCGGGCAGGACGGCGCCGTCGGCACCGTGGCGATGAAACGCGCCGGGGCCATCATCATCGCCCAGAGTCCGGACACCGCCCTGTACTCGTCGCTGCCACTCGCGGCGGCGCGGGCCGGCGCCGATCTGGTGTTGCCGATTTATGAGATCGGACACGTCTTGGCCGACATCGTCGCGGGTGGACCCCTGCCCAAGCCGCGGCCGCTCGACAAAGCCCGGGCTACGCCGCTCAGGTCGTCGGCGCAATGCCTGGTGGGGAGCAATGGCGACGACGCGACCGCTGCGGAAGGGGAATCAATGGACACGGACCTGTCGTCGAAGCGCGCCCCCAACAGCGCCGCCACCCGCGCCGAGATGGCCCGGCTGCGCGCGGCCGAGCTGCGGCGACGACGCCACGACCTGTCCGAAGGATTCAGTGCCACCGCGCAGACCGTGGCCATCGCGCAGCGCAGGGCCCAGGAGTCGGTGCGCCGCGCCCAACTCGCTCACCAGGCCGCCGAGCAGGCCGCCGTGCGGTGGGGGCGCTGACCTAACCCACGACCTCCATCAGTAGCAGCGCCCCGCCGACGGTTCCGTCGCTTGAACGAAACGACGTGCACACGATCCGTACCCGGGCGGAACGGCCGCGCCGGTTGACGGCGTCCACCACCGTTTCACCGGAGCTGTCCGGGTCGACGAACGCGTTGCCGATCAACGGCCGCACGTCGTCCAACGGCAGGCCGGTGTCCAGTTCGGTCAACCGGGTTCCCGTCGTCTCGTCGGACCGCAGCCCCCAGAGCTCTTCGCAGCCGCGGTTCCACACAATCACCTTCATCTCGCGGTCCACCACGACCATCCCCAGCTGAACCGAGTTGATCAGCGAGTCCAGGAAGTTCTTGGCGTCGTCCAGTTCCACGCTGCGTTCGCGCAGCGTGTCATTGATGGTGTGCAGTTCGTCGTTGGTGGACTGCAGCTCCTCGTTCATCGTCTCGAGCTCTTCGTTGGTGGACTGGAGCTCCTCGTTGGTCGTCTCGAGCTCCTCCACGGTGGACTGCAGTTCCTCGTTGGTCGTCTCGAGTTCCTCGTTGGTGGACTGCAGCTCTTCGTAGGCGGCCTCGAGCTGGCGGTTGGTCTGGACCACCTTGTCGAGCAGGGCGCGCGTCGCGCTGACGTCGAAGAACACGATCGACACCCCGAGGAGGCCGTTCTCGGCGTCGACGAGCGGATTGATGTGGATCTCGAACCACACCGTCTCGGCGCCGGGTCGCTGCCACTTGACGTCAGGGATCCGCGTCGACCGCCGCTCCACCTTGGCCTGCTCCAGGTAGGCGCGCAGCTCGACCGGGCGGTAGGACACTTCGAGATCGCGCAGTAGCCGGCCGATGTCGCGAGCCGAGAGGCCGAAGACGGTCTCCGCCTGCTGGTTGATCATCGCCACGGTGTCCTCGCCGGTGATCACGATCTGGGCGACCGGGCTGGCGCGAAAAGCCAAGTCGCGCACCGTGGTCAAGCCCGGTAGGTCGCCGTGGCGTTCGTAGAAGGCGGCGGCCGGGTCGTAGCGCTCCGCCACGCCCTGGGACCCGGCGACCTTGCGGAAGATCCGATTCTTGAGGTTCAACGGAGCGAAGCGGTCGCTGTGGCTCAACAGCATCTCGGCGTGCCCGAGGAACAGCGTGCCCTGCGGCGCAAGCGCGAAATGCAGGCGCCCCAACACGTTTCGCTGTGTCTCGGCGTTGAGATACATGAGGGTGTTGCGGCATACCAGCAGGTCGACGCGCGAGATTGGCGCGTCCTTGACCAGGTCGTTGCGGCCGAAGATGACCGCGCGGCGCAGGTCCTTGTGGAAAACGTAGCGGCTGTTGAGCTGTTCGAAGTAGCGCGCCAACAGATCCGGCGGCACCGATTCGACGGCTTTGGCGTCGTAGGACGCGGCGCGCGCCTCGGTGAGTGCCTCCTCATCGATGTCCGTGGCGTAGAGCTTGACCCGCTGCCGGAACTCGTCGGGTCCCAGCGCCTCGGCCAGCAGCATGGCCAGCGTGTAGGCCTCCTGCCCGGACGCGCATCCCGCGCTCCACACCCGGATCGGATCCGCGGGCCCACGCTCGGCCAACATCCGCGGAATGACCTCGGCGCTGACTAATTCCCAGGCCTCGGGATCCCGGAAGAACGCCGTGACATTGATCAGGATGGTGTTGAACAGCGACGCGAATTCATCCGAGCTGGCCTGCAGAACGTCGAGGTACTCCTCGAACGACTTGTATCCCGCCTGATCCATTCGGTGGCGGACCCGGCGCATCAGCGACGTGCGCTTGTAGCCCGTGAAGTCGAAGCCGCGGGAATCCCGCATATACCGCAACAAGGCCTCGAAGGCCTCGTCAGTCGTGGCGTCCATCAAGATCCCGTTCGCAAGAGCGTTCGCCGAAGGACTTGAACACTACTCGCGGCTTCAAAGCTGATTCTCGCGACCGACCAGTGCCCACACCGTCTTGCCCGATGACGTCGGGGTGGCACCCCACGCCCGGCACAACGCGGAGACGATGGCCAGGCCGGAGACGATTTCGGCGCCCCGATAGGCGTCTTCGCGCCGGCCCGGCAGGTGGTCGCTGCGGTCCTCGACCGCGACGGTGACGGTGTCGCGATAGCTCTCGACTATCAGCACCGGAGCGCTCTCGGTGTGATCGAGGACGTTTTCGACGAACACCGTGCTCACGGTGGCCGCGACGGGAATCAGATCGCGCTTGTCCCATCGGGTGAGCCAGTCGGTGACCGTGCCGCGGGCCAGGCCCACGCTGGCCCTGGCGGCCGGCAGCTCGCTGCGCGCCCGCCGCCGGCCCGGTAGCGACTGGCCGCGCAGGGCACCCAGCGCCAATTCCCGATTGGGATGCACCGGCACGTATCGGGTCACGCCGCCGGCGGCGATCGCTCGCCGAATCCGGGGTTGCGCGCACACCAGCAGGATCGGAACGTCCGGCCAGGTACTCACGTGCCAGCGGGCGCTGGTGAACACCGTCCAGGCCGACGCGGACGGCACGGACAGGCGGTTAACATCAACGATCACCGCACGCGGCTCGTCGAGCGCAGCCTTGATCACGCTGTCGCGGACGGTCCGGTACGTGGAGCTGTCCAGCACCCCATCCATCACAAGGATCGGTACATCCTGCTGGGGTGCCGCGTCGATCCGGATGGCCGGCCCCGGTTCATCCACCGGCATCACCTCGATCGGGGGCATTGGCCGCCAGCCTTTCGCCGAGCACGGTCAGCGCCCTTTCGCTTTCCTCGGCCAGCCTGCCGTAGTGCCGAGAGAGTAGCCCGGGACCGGCTATTTCCGCCAGTTCCCGGGCCAATTTGGCCTTCTCTCGCAGGCTGCGCAGCGCAACCCACAGCGCGCCCTCGATCTCGTGATCCCGCGCGGCCAGCAGCGCATCGGCCGTCCAGGCGTGGCCGACGTGGCAACGGAAGTGGCCTTCGCTGATCGAGATCAGCGACCCGTTGCAGTCGGGGCAGGTGTATCCCGACGGCGCACCGAGTTGTTGCGTGTCGAAGTCGGTCGAAAACCGGGGGGTCATGGCGATACGGTTCTCAAGTTCCAGCGCCGCGTCGGATTCCATAGTTGGGTCCTCGATTTCCCTCTGGGACAGCTCTTTTAGGACCGCGCCGACATCGGCCGCCGCGGCCTGCCGATCCAGCACGCCGGCGTCCCGTGCGTTGGTCGGCAGCGCCGGGAACAACGCGTCCCCCGGTGACTGGCCGATGGTGGTGCCGCCGCGCGAGCGAATTGCTGCCAGCCCCAGCACGCCGTCGTCGAGCACGCCCGATAGCAACACCCCGACCGCGCGGGGCCCGAACGTCACGGCGACCGAGCGAAACAATGCGTTGATGGCGGGCCGGTGCCCGTTCTCGGTCGGCCCCTGTGACAGCACCACGCGATGGTCGGCGACCAGCAGGTGGCGGTCCGGACTGCTGACGTAGATGTGGCCGGGCCGAAGTGTCGCGCCGTCCTCGGCGGCGACCGCCGGCAGCGGGCCGCTGCGATTGATGATGCGAGCCAGGATGCTCGGCGCGCCGGCGGGGACGTGCAGCACGATCAAGTACGCGTACGGCACATCCGCCGATAGACCGGCGACCAGACGTGAGAGCGCTTCGACGCCCCCTGCCGAGGCACCGATCGCGACCACTCCGCACAGGCCGTCGTTTTCGTTGGCCGCGTCAATCACCACCCTCGACTACCCCATCAAGGGTACGTAACCGCACAGGCGGTGGATAGTGCGTGGCCGGTTTTGACCGCTGCCGGGCCGGGCATCCTGGCAACGTCTGTCCTTAGGAGGATGAATCATGCCGCGTTCGTCGATCAAAAACGAAAAGCTATACCAGGATCTGCGCAAGCAGGGCGACTCCAAGGAAAAGGCCGCAAGGATTTCCAATGCGGCCGCCGGCCGGGGTAAGTCGTCGGTCAGTCGCAAGGGCGGCAAGTCCGGCTCTTACCAGGACTGGACAGTCCCGGAATTGAAGAAGCGGGCCAAAGAGCTTGGCATGTCGGGCTATTCGGGCCTGACGAAGGACAAGTTGGTCGCCAAACTGCGCAACCACTGAGCGGCGCGCTCAGCCGGTGAGGCCGAGCCGGTCGGCCAGCACCAGAAACGCGACGGCGTAATCGTTGCAGGCGGTCTGGGCACGGATGTGCTCCCAGTCCAGCCGTTCGCGGACCGCGCGCACCGCCGGTAGGAGCTTGGCGAAGTCGCAGTGATGCTCGTTGAGGGCGCGCAGCTTCTGAGTGACCACCATGGTGGGCGGCAGCACCGGCATAGTGATCGCCAACACGTCGCGCGGTTCGGCGCGGTCCAGTGTCGCCGGCTCCACGCGCTCGCCGTTGACGCGGTGCAGGACGTCCACGACGGTCTCGCCGGTGCGCGCCTTGAACAGCCAGTCCTCGGGGGGATGTTCGACGGCGAATCCGGCGTCGGCAAGGGTGGCCTCGGCACTGGCCACATCGGACTCGGCCACGACGAGATCCACGTCGTGGCTGGGTTCGGGCGCGCCGAAGGCCCACAACGCATAGCTACCGGCCAATGCGAAGCGCGGCCCGTGTTCCTTGAGCGCGGAGGCCGCACTACGCAACGCTTCCCGCAGCGGGGTGCCGGAGACGGACACATCCGCGGGCGTGTCGATGGGGGTCATGTTGCATGGGGCATACCCCGCCGCCGGGGCGTGCAACCTGGGCGAACTGCGCGGCGCTATTAGGCGTTCGTTTAAGTGACGGACAGACGGGGCACGTCTTCAGTTATGTCAGCCCCCGTGTTTCGCGCCCACCGTGCCTACGAGGGGGTGGCCGTCGTGATCCCCGCCCACAACGAAGGGGCGAAGCTGCCGGCTTGCCTGCGCGCGGTGCTGACCGCGGCCCTGTGCGCTCCGATCCCGGTCGCGATAGTGGTGGTCCTGGACGCCAGCGACGACGACAGCGCGAAACTGGCCGGCCAGTATGGGCCGGACGTGCACTTCATCCGCGTCGACGCGCGCAACGTCGGCACCGCCCGGGCGGTCGGATTCGGTTATGTGCGGTCGCTCTTCGCCGACGACGACTGCTGGTATGCCACCACCGACGCCGACAGCCGGGTCGACCCCGGCTGGCTGGTACGCCAGCTGAGGCTCGGTGCGGACATGGTGCTGGGCGTGGTGCGGGTCACCGACTGGCACCACCACTCCCCCGCCCTCGCCGACCGCTTCGAGCGGGCCTACGAGGCCGGCTCGCCGGATCAGGACGGCGAGCACGAACACGTTCACGGCGCCAACATGGGCTTCAGCGCCCGGGCCTACTGGCGGGTCGGCGGCTTCCGCGCGCTTCCCTCCGGCGAGGACGTCGATCTTGTGGAGCGGTTCGAGGCGGCCGGCTACACCATTCACCGCGACACCGAATTGTCGGTCAGCACATCGGCGCGGACCCAGGCTCGTGCGCCCCACGGATTCGCTCACTACCTGGGCCAATTGGAGGGCCAACTGGAGAGATCGGCGGCGGGTGATTGCGCGTGACGGCGGGGTTGGTGAAGCACTGGCTGGAGTCGGGTCGACTCGAGTTGCCATTGCCTGCCGCTGGACGCACCGCCGAACGCTGGCAACGCCTGGCCCGGCTGGCCGAGGACGACATCGTGGCGGCCCGGATCGCCGAGGCCCACGTTGACGCCGTCGCGATCCTGCACGAGCTGGGCGGCAAGCCGCCCGATTCCGATCAGCTGTGGGGCGTGTGGGCGGCCGAGTCCTCCGACGCCGCGGTGATCGCCACAATAATCAGCGGCGGCGCAGTCGTTCTCAACGGCACCAAGGTGTGGTGCTCGGGCGCCGGGTTCTGCACCCACGCGCTGGTGACCGCCCGGCTCGACGACGGAAGGCGGGGCCTGTTCGCGGTGACGGTCACCGAGCCCGCCGTCAAAGCGTTGCCCACCACGTGGTGGAACGTCGGGATGGCCGGAAGCGACACCAGGGCCGTGCAGTTCACCAACGCCCAGGCTGTTGCCGTCGGTGATCCCGATACCTACCTGAGTCGGCCCGGGTTCTGGCACGGCGCGATCGGCGTGGCCGCTTGCTGGCTCGGCGGTGCGCGCAGGGTCGCCGAGCCGCTATATCGCTGCGCCACAAGCAAATCGGCCGACGCGTATTCCCTGGCACACCTGGGTGCCGTGGACGCCGCGCTTGCTGCCGGCGACGCGATACTGGCCGCGGCGGCGGCACAGATCGACACCGATCCATTCGACCGGTCGGCTACCGCTCAACTGCTGGCCCATCGCGCGCGCACGGTCGTCGAACACGCGGCCGATGAAGCCATCACCCGGACCGGCCGCGCCCTGGGGCCGGGCCCGCTGTGTCAGGACGGCAGGCACGCTCAGCGAGTCGCCGACCTGACCATCTACATCCGCCAAAGCCACGCCGAGCGGGATCTGGCCAAGCTCGGGCGACTCGCCGGGCGGCAATTGGTGCGTGCGACATGAAAACCGTCCCGGCGGGCAATTGCGCCAAGTTTGCGGCCAAGCCACTGACCCGCGGCGGCACCCCGGTGCCGGTGTGGCTGGCCGCGCTGGACTCCGAACCGCTGCCGCCGCTGGATCTGAGCGCGTGCCCCGGACTGGTCATCGTCGCGCCCCACCCCGACGACGAGACGCTCGGCCTCGGTGCCATGACCGCACAACTGATCGACTCGGGCGTCGACGTCCGGGTGATCGCCGTCAGCGACGGCGGCGCCGCCCAGCCCGGCGCGACGCCGTCGGAGCGGGCTCGTACCGAAATCACGCGGCGGTACGAACTACGCAGAGCGGCAAGCATTCTGGGTTTTCCGGCACCCGTGTCGCTGGGCCTGCCCGATGGTCGGCTGGCCGACCACGAAGACAAGCTCGCCGAACTGCTGGTGGGGACCCTCGACGCCGCCGCGCCCGGGACGTGGTGCGCCGCCACCTGGCGGGGCGACGGGCATCCCGATCACGAAGCCGTGGGGCGTGCGGCCGCCGAGGCGTGCGCGCGCACCGGCGCTGCGCTGCTGGAATATCCGGTATGGATGTGGCACTGGGCCAGCCCGGCCGACCCCGCGGTGCCCTGGGACCGCGCCCAGTCGGTGCGCGTGCCCGGCTGGGCGCTTGAGCGCAAACGCCTTGCCGCGCATAGTTTTCGGAGCCAGCTCGAGCCGGGCACCGCCGGCGCGGCACCCGTGGTGCCGGCGTTCGTACTGCACCGGTTGCTCGCCGTCGGAGAGGTGGTATTCCGCTGACCACACGGTTACCCGACGCGTACTTCGACCGGATGTACGACGGCACCGACGATCCGTGGCAGCTGTCGACACGGTGGTACGAGCGGCGCAAGTACGCCATCACGCTGGCGCTGCTCCCCGACCGCTGTTATCGACACGCATTCGAGCCGGGCTGTTCGATCGGGACGCTGACCGCGCAGCTGGCACGGCGGTGCGGTCACGTGACCGCGGTCGACGTCGCCGACGCGGCGATGCGAAGCGCGGATGCGCGACTGCGGGAGGCCGGCTGCCGGGACCGGGTGACGCTGGCCCGGTCGTCCCTGGACGCGGCGTGGCCACCCGGCCCATTCGACCTGGTGGTGCTCAGCGAGGTCGCCTACTACCTGGAGGCCCACGCACTGGCCGCGGTGTTGCGCCGCGAACGCCCCCGGCTGCAACTGGGAGCGAAAATCGTTGCCGCGCACTGGCGTCACCCCGTGGCCGAGTACCCACTCACCGGCGACGCGGCCCATGCCGTCATCGCGGATACGACCGGGCTGACATCGCTGGGCTGTTACCGGGACCCCGATGTCGTCGTCGAGGTGTTCGACACGGGTGACGGCCGGTCGGTGGCGGCGCGCGAAGGGGTGCCCGGCGCCCGCTAGCCGCGGACGCCGCCCGAAGTGGTGACTGCACGGCCTGAAGTGGGTATCGAAAACCTATGCGCGTGGCGACCTTCAACATCCTGCACGGCCGCACCGTCGGTGACGGGGTGGACCGGCAGCGGCTACGGGACTGCGTGCGCCGCCTGGACCCCGACGTGCTTTCCCTGCAGGAGGTCGACTGCGAACAACCGCGGTCTTCTCTCGCCGACCTCACGGCGGTCGCGGCGGAAGCGATGGGAGCCGTGGAGCATCGGTTCGTGGCCGCGATCTCCGGTACGCCCGGTGCGACCTGGATGGCCGCCACCGGCCATGAACAGCCCGGCACCGCCGCCTACGGCATCGCGCTGCTGTCCCGGTTTCCGGCGGCCAGTTGGCAGGTGCTGCGATTGCCACGGATTCCGATGCGGTTTCCCATGTATCTGCCGGGACCCAACCGGGTGATGATCGTCGACGAAGAACCGCGCGCGGCCGTCATCGCGCAGCTGCACACCCCGTGGGGCGGGCTGACGGTGGCCAACACGCATCTGTCCTTCGTGCCCGGGTGGAACCGGCGCCAGCTGCGCCGACTGGTCTACGACCTGCGCGGCTTCCCCGGTCCGCGGCTGCTGACCGGGGACCTCAACATGACGCCCGGGGCGGTGCGCCGCTGGTCGGGCATGTGGCCACTGGCCGCGGCGGCAACGTTTCCCGCGGACGCCCCGAACCGCCAGCTCGACCACATCCTGACCGACGACCATCGGCTGCACGGCGGAGCGGTGGAGTCCGAAGTGATGCCGATCTCCGATCACCGGCCGCTGGTGGTCGACCTGGCGCACGCCTGAGCGATCAGGCGCATCCCTTCGCGTCGAGCCGATGTTGGACACGGTCGATGTCGTCCAGCGAGGGCATCTCGTGAGTTACCCGGGTGATCTCCACCCCGACGTCGGCGTTGTCGATCGACCGATGGTTACGCCCGATCAGTGTGTTGGTGATCGTCACGACCTCGTCGTCGCATACACGCCGCGGCAACAGCGCCAACACCGGCGCGTAGCCGACGGCGGGCGCGCCGCTCGGGTAACCGGCACGCAGAAACGCGATCACGCTCGACATCCCGTCGCGAAAACCCATCTTCCACCTCCCCGCCGCCACGCCGGGCATCAGCGGGGCGGTTCTTTCCAGGAATATCCGGGTGCACCGGTTTGAAACAGCGAGCGGGCCGATTATTTACGCCGTTCACACGCGAATGAAGCAATTATTTACGCCGGACCGGACCCGTTTGGAATCGAGCTACTGGTTTGCCTTTTGGCGCTCTTCGGCGGCTTTCGCGCCGGCGCGCGCCGACTCGGCTTCGGCTTCCTTCTTGCCCGCGGCACGCTGGGCGTCGGCCTTGTCCTGCTGCGCCTGGCCCTCTTTGACGAGGTCGTCGCGACCGGTGACGGCTCCGCCAACCTCTTTGACCTTGCCTTTGACGCCTTCGACGGCGCCCGTGACGGCCTCTTGCGGTCCCCTCTTGTGGTCCCCCATGGGTTCGACCTCTCTCTCGGTGGCTACGACTTGTTCGCAACTATCGGCTTCCCGCCCCGCGCCCGGCCAAACAGCCTCACCGCATTTGCGGCCGGAACGATTCGCTCTTCGAACGAACTTGTTTGAACGGCTTGTTTCTGGGTAGCTCTAGCCGGCGACCACGTAAGGAGGTGGGTCACTGAGCACCATCGCTGTCATCGGCGCGACCGGCACGGCCGGCTCCCGCGTCGTCGCCCGGCTGAAGGCCCGGCACGTCGCGGTGGTCGAGATCTCCCGCGCTCACGGCGTCGACCTGATCTCCGGGCGACGGCTGTTTGAAGCGCTGGCGGGAGTCGATGTCGTCATCGACGTCTCCAACCCGATGCCCGCCGATGGGCGCTCGGACATCACCCGGACGGTGGCCGCCGCGACCCGCAACCTCGTGGGGGCATGCGCCGCACGAGGCGTCCGGCGGTTGGTGGTGGCGACGATCGCCGGCATTGAAGACCCCGTGTTCGACGACTTTCCCTACTACGAGGCCAAGCGGGCCGCGAAGGAAATAGTTCTCGACAGCCCGGTGCCGGTGACGATCGTGAAGTCCACCCAATGGCACGAATTCGCCACCAACTCCGCCGCCGTGAGTTCTCACGACGGGGAGGTGGTCGTCCAGGACTGGCTGATTCAGCCGGTTGCCGCCGACACCGTCGCCGATGTGTTGGTCGAGGCGGCACTGGGTCAGACGCACCCGCCGCGCACCATCACCGGCCCGCAGGCCATCCGGCTGCCCGAACTCACGTCGAAGCTGCTCGTCCGGCAGGGCGATGACCGTCGCGTCCGCGCCGTGCAACCCGCCCTTGGTGCGCTCGGCACCGGGGCGCTGCTGGCTTCCGATGGCGCCATAGTCCTCGGCCCGGATGTCGACACCTGGCTGCACAGCCTGGCGCCGGCCGGCACGGACGGAAGTTCGGCCGAGACGCGGGACTTGTCAAGTATTTGAGCGCCGATCCCGCGTGTGGTTAGCGGGGAAACGAAGACTTAACCGCGCACAGGCGCCTTAGCGGCTTGTGCGGCCATTTCGCCGCGCATCCGCAGCGGTACTACGACCCGCGCGGCATCCTGGCGCCCATCGGCGACACGGAACGGCAGTGCAACCTCAAGGCCCCGCCTGCCTATCTGGAGCCGGCCTACCAGGAATTCATGGCCGGCTGATCCGCCGAGAACGGCCCGCCACAATGCCGTGCCGGGCCGTTTCGCGTGTTCACCGGGCGGGTAATTGTCCAGTCAGCCAATGGGACCGGAGGCAAAGATGCGGCTGCGTCGCAGCGATCTCAGCAAGCCGGGGATCGCACGCAAACGCCGGGGCAAGGGCTTCGCCTACTACGACCCCGAGGGCAACGTGCTGTCCGATCCGGACACCGTGGTGCGCATCAAGGACCTTGTTATTCCGCCGGCATGGAAGAAGGTGTGGATCTCGCCGCATCCCACGGGCCACATCCAGGCCGTCGGCACCGACGCGGCCGGACGCCGCCAGTACATCTACCACACCGCCTGGCAGCAGGAGCGGGCCGAGGAGAAGTTCGACCGCGTCCTTGAGCTGTCCACGCAGTTGCCGATGTGGCGGGCGCGCGTCGCTAAAGACCTGGCCCGCCGCGGTTTAACACGCGAGCGCGTGCTGGCCGTCGCGCTGCGCCTGCTCGACCGCGGCTATTTCCGCGCCGGCGGCGAACAGTACGCTGAGGAACACGAGTCTTACGGATTGGCCACCTTGCTGTGCGGCCACGTAACGGTGCACCGCCGCGCGGTCGAATTCGACTTCCCGGCCAAGAGCGGCGTGCGGCGGACGGTGGAAATCGAGGACGCCGAAATCGTTCGCGCGGTGCGCGCCCTGATGCGGCGCCCGGCCCGCACCGAACGACTACTGGTGTGCCGCAACGGGTCCGGGTGGGTCGACATCCGGTCCGATGACCTCAATGCCCGTTTCAAGGAGATGGTGGGCGACGAGTACACGGTCAAGGACCTGCGGACCTGGCACGGCACGGTACTGGCCGCGGCGGCGTTCGTCGACGCCGACCCGCCGGTCTCGCAGCGGGTGATCAAGCGCGTCGAGTCCGCCGTCATGAAGGAGGTCGCCGAGGAGCTGGGCAACACCCCGGCGGTGGCACGCGGCTCTTATGTGGACCCGCGCGTCCTCACCGGCTATGAGCAGGGGCTGACGATCGCCCCGGCGACACGTCGCGCCCAAAGCGCCCGTCGTCCCGAGGCCGCACAGGAAATCCTGGAGAAGGCGACCCGCATGTTGGTTCGCCGAGTGGCCAAGGGCCACAGCGCATCCGGACCGGATGCCCTACCGAAGAGCGCGTGAAGTAACAGAATTGGAGCTTGCTGCGGCCAAGGTCCGCATCGGCGCGCGTGCTACCCGCGGCACGGGGCAACAGATCTGATGACCGGGCGCATGCCGCATCCGGCGCGCGCAACACCGAAGCGGACCCGCGGGTCGTGGCGCTCTTCCGGGCGACCGGGCTACATTTTCGGCAGGATCCCAGGCTAAGGAGGCCACTGGCGTGAATCCTCAGGATCCTTACGGGTACGGCCCGCTCAGCTACGATCCGCTCGGCCGCATGCCACCCACCGGGCCGCCGGTGGAACCGCCGGTCGTCGCGCCGCCGCCCGCACTGCCGTACCGCCCGCCCGTCAACACGTTGGCGACCCAGTCACTGGTGTTCGCCTTCCTGTCCCCACCCGTGGGCGCGGTTCTCGGACATCTGGGGCTCGCGCAGCTCCGCCGCACGGGCGAGCCCGGCCGAAACCGCGCGCTGGCGGGGGTGACCCTGTCATACGTGTTCATCACGCTCGCGGTCGTCGCCCTGGTCGCATGGGCCACCCTGGCCGCCTTGACCTCCGGCCCGAGCCATCCGGCGGCACCCGGCAGCACCACCGCGGCGGCGCCCCCGGGCCCCACGGTCGAGCCGGCCGCCATAGCCACGCTGTTGCCCAGCCTCGGCGACCTGAAAACCGTCACCGATGACCAGAACCTCGAGGCCGGTCCGACCCGGGACCGTGCCGGCAGATCCGACGCGGATGGCGAGGTCGACCGTGCGGAGTGCTGGGGAAGCTTCGCACCGGGGACCCCGGACGCCTACACGACCGACGCCATCCTGGGCTACCACGCGGCAAAATTCTCCGACACGCGCACCCTCCTCAAGTCCGTAGAGGTCCTGCAGGCGGTCATCGCATTTCGCGATCCGCCCGTGGCCCAATCGCAACTCGCGAATGTGCTGTCCGGATGGCGCCAATGCGGCGGCACGACGCTAGACGTGACGATCCAGGATGTGGGACCGATCCCGTTCTCGTTGAGCGCTCCCGCCGACGCCGGCAACGGCATCACCACCATGGACCTGACGCCCAAGGGGCTGCAGATCCGCTCCACCCGAGCGATCGCGGCCAAGGCCAACGTCGTCATCGACCTGCTGGTCACCACCGGCGGCACGACCGACGCCGACCGCCCCCGGCAATCCGCGGAGAGCATCGCCAACTACGTGCTCAACAAGATCCCCGGGTAAGGCCGGTCGGAGCCGGCGAGCGTGGGGCCGATGGACGAATTCAAGGCGGTTCCCGTACTTAGGGCCCACACTCGACACCCTAAGTAGGGTGTTCACCATGAAGTATCTCGATGTCGAGGGAGTCGGACGGGTCAGCCGAATCGGTCTGGGCACGTGGCAGTTCGGGTCGCGCGAGTGGGGTTACGGGGAGGGCTATGCCTCCGGCGCTGCGCGGGACATCGTGCGGCGAGCCCGTGCCTTGGGGGTGACGCTGTTCGATACGGCGGAGATTTACGGGCTGGGCAAGAGCGAGCGGATCCTCGGCGAGGCGCTCGGCGACGAGCGCGCCGAGGTCGCGGTGGCCAGCAAGGTCTTCCCGGTGGCCCCCTTCCCGGCCGTGATCAAGCAGCGCGAGCGCGCGAGCGCGCGGCGTCTGGGGCTCGACCGCATCCCGCTCTACCAAATCCACCAACCCAACCCGGTGTTCCCCGATTCGGTGATCATGCCGGGCATGCGCGACCTGCTCGACGGCGGAAAGATCGGCGCGGCAGGCGTCTCGAACTACTCACTGGCGCGATGGCTTAAGGCCGATGCCGCGCTGGGGCGCCCGGTCATCAGCAACCAGGTGCATTTCTCGCTCGCGCACGCCGGGGCGCTGGAGGATCTGGTTCCGTTCGCCGAGCGTGAGAACCGCATCGTGATCGCCTACAGCCCGCTGGCGCAGGGGCTGCTGGGCGGCAAGTACGGCGTGGACAACCGTCCCGGCGGCGTTCGTGCGGTGAACTCGCTGTTCGGCACCGAAAACCTGCGCCGGATCGAGCCGCTGCTGCAAACGTTGCGCGACGTCGCCGCCGAAGCCGACGCCAAGCCGGCTCAGGTGGCGCTGGCCTGGTTGGTCAGCCTGCCGGGCGTGGTCGCCATTCCCGGCGCCTCCAGCGTCGAACAGCTCGAGTTCAACGTCGCCGCCGCCGACATCGAGCTGCGCCCGGACTCCCGCGACGCGCTCACCGAGGCGGCACGCGCCTTCCAGCCGACGTCTACCGGCCGCTTTCTGGCGGACACGCTTCGCGAGAAGCTCGGCGGCCACTGAACCCCGCCGTCCCGCCGCTACGACTGGGCGGAGTCCGCAAACGCCGCGGGGCTCGCGGGGGCTCCCCTGGCGACCACGACGGGCATCGACGTCGCCGAATTGGTGCGCAGGATCGTGTGCACCACCTCGACGAGGTCCTCGACGGGCATCAGCTTGCCGGGCATGCAGCCGCGCGAAGACCACAGCGGTACGGCCTGCATGGCCAGGTCCCTATCCCAGCCGATGTTCATTCCCGTCTGGCCGTCACCCTCGCCGCCCGCGCACTCCCCGACGATGAGGCTGGTGAAGCCGATGTCCGGGTGCTCGGCCCGCCACGCCTCGACCAGTCGCTCGAGGGCCGCCTTGCTGACGCCATAGGCCCCGAGACCCGGCCACGGCGGCCCGAACGTGCCGGCGTCGGATGAGAGGTAGACCACCTTGCCGGCCGAGGCCGTCAAGTGCGGCACCGCGGCCGCCGTCACCAGCGCGGCGCCGATGACATTGGTATCGAAGATGCGCCGCCACGTTTCGGCGTTGGTGTCGACCATGCGGACGAGTGGCCCGACGGCCGGCGTGTAGACGAGGTTGTCGATCCCGCCAAGCGCGTCCGCGGCGGCGGCGATCGCCGATCGGCAGGACGCCTCGTCGGTGACATCGCATTCGACGGCGAACGCATTGGGCCCCGCCTCCTGCGCCGCGGCCTCGATGCGCTGACGACGCCGGGCGAGCAGTGCGACCCGGTCGCCGCGCTGCGCCATGCCGACGCCTATGCAGCGCCCGAGTCCGCTTGAGGCGCCAACCACCACTGTCCTTGACATATTCGCCCTCTCCTGTAACGAGCACGCTGCAGGCACAGCGTATCGACCGCCAATCGGGCGCGTGACGCTCGGGCGGATTCGTGTCAACCCGCTGGGAGGTCTACAAGGTGTCCTGCACGGCTTGCAGCACCGCGGCGGTGTGGGCTTCGACGATCAGCTTCCCGGCGGCGGGCAGTTCCTCGTCCGGCGCCGAGTCCCCCGGCGCCGTGCGCACCACGACGCGCCAGGCGGTGCCGAACTCCTTTGGCGGAAGGGTGAATTCGAGCGGTTCGTGGTGTGCGTTGAAGCACAGCAGGAATGAGTCGTCGAGCACCCGCTGACCCCGCGCGTCGAGGTCGGGAATCCCGTGGCCGTTGAGGAACACCGCGACGGACTTCGCGAAGCTCGCGCCCCAGTCCTCGTCGGTCATCTCGGCGCCCTCGAGGGTGAACCAGGCGATATCGGGCAGCCCGTCCCGGCCACGGCGGCCGACCGGCTTGCCGGAAAAGAACCGGCGCCTGCGGAACACCGGGTGGTTGGCGCGCAGCGCCGAGACCGCGCGGGTGAACTCCAGCAGGCCGACGTCGGCGTCGGCCCAGTCGATCCAGGTGAGCTCGTTGTCCTGACAGTAGCCGTTGTTGTTCCCGTTCTGCGTGCGGCCGAGCTCGTCGCCGTGGCAGATCATCGGCACGCCCTGCGACAAAAGCAGGGTGGTGATGAAGTTGCGCTGCTGGCGGGCGCGCAGCTCGGTCACGTCGGGGTCGTCGGTCGGCCCCTCGACGCCGCAGTTCCATGACCGGTTGTGACTCTCACCGTCGTTGTTGTCCTCGCCGTTGGCCTCGTTGTGCTTCTCGTGATAGGACACCAGGTCACGCAGCGTGAACCCGTCGTGTGCGGTGATGAAGTTGATCGACGCCACCGGCCGGCGCGCGGTGTGCTCGTAGAGGTCGGCCGATCCGGAGAGCCGGTAGGCGAACTCGTCGAGCGTGGCGGGCTCGCCGCGCCAGAAGTCCCGAACCGTGTCGCGGTACTTGCCGTTCCACTCCGTCCACTGCGGCGGGAAGCCACCCACCTGGTAGCCGCCCGGTCCGACGTCCCACGGTTCGGCGATGAGCTTGACCTGGCTGACGGTTGGATCCTGTTGCACAAGTTCGAAAAACGTCGCCAGCCGGTCGACGTCGTAGAACTCGCGGGCCAGCGTCGAGGCCAGGTCGAACCGGAAGCCGTCAACGTGCATCTCGGTCACCCAGTAGCGCAGCGAGTCCATGATCAGCTGCAGCGCGTGCGGATGCCCGACGTTGAGGCTGTTGCCCGTGCCGGTGTAGTCCATGTAGTAGCGCTTGTCGTCGTCGACCAGCCGGTAGTAGGCGGCGTTGTCGATGCCGCGCATCGACAACGTCGGGCCCATGTGGTTGCCCTCGGCCGTGTGGTTGTAGACCACATCGAGGATCACCTCGATGCCGGCCTCGTGCAGGGCGCGCACCATCGCCTTGAATTCCTGCACCTGCCCGCCCGCCGAGGCGGCGCTGGAGTACTTCGGGTCGGGAGCGAAAAACGAAATCGTGTTGTAGCCCCAGTAATTCGAGAGGTCCTTCTCGATCAGGGTGGAATCGTTGGCGAAGTGATGTATTGGCATCAGCTCGATCGCGGTGACGCCAATGCTCTTGAGATGTTCGATGATCACCGGGTGCGCCACCGCGGCGTAAGTGCCGCGTAGCTGTTCGGGGATATCCGGATGGGTCTGCGTCAGGCCCTTGACGTGCGCCTCGTAGACGAACGTGTCGGCGTACTGGTGATCCGGCAGGCGGTCGTTGCCCCAGTCGAAGTACGGGTTGATGACCACCGATTTGGGCATGCTGGCGGCGGAGTCGTCATCGTTGCGGCTGTCGGGGCCGCCGAAGTTGTAGCCGAACAGCGACTGGTTCCAGTCGAAGGTGCCATCGATGGCCTTCGAGTACGGGTCCAGCAGCAGCTTGTTCGGATTGCACCGCAGCCCGGCCTGCGGATCGTGGGGGCCGTGAACGCGATAGCCGTAGCGCTGGCCCGGTTCGATGTTCGGCACGTAGGCGTGCCAGATGAAGCCGTCGACCTCGGGCAGGGGGATGCGACTCTCGGCGCCATCGGCGTCGAACAGGCACAACTCAACGCGCTCGGCCACCTCGCTGAACACCGCGAAGTTGGTGCCCGCGCCGTCGTACGTCGCGCCCAGCGGATAGGCCCGGCCCGGCCACACTTCACCGGTGGGCGTGGGAGCAAGGGCAACTGGGCTGGTCATGGCGCATTTGATACCCGGCCAGCGCGGCGGTCAAACCGCGCGCCGCGCCCGGCGCGCACCATGGCGACCCGCCGTGTCCGAAATCACCTAGTTCACAATCCGATTTCGGACTCGGGCAGTCACGGCTTCAGCATGACCTTCACCGCAGGACGCAGCCGACCAAGGCACGATCGCCTGGGCCTGCGCGACGAGCCAAACCATGAAATGGGATGGCGTACCGGGCTTTTGGACCACTGTCGGCGACGCCGACACTGAACTACCACGCCTGGGGGACGGCTATGACCTGCGCGAGCGGCTCAACGCCCAGCGGCGACCCGCCCCGGTACCTCTGGAATGACACGCGGGGTCGCCGATGCCGTGCTTGAGCGGATGTTCGCTGTCGACCAGTGCTTTAGCGATGTCGATCACTTTGGCGTTCGACTGCTGGGATAGTCGGGTGAGGAGTTCGAACGCTTCGACGGCGTCGAGGTCGAAGCGCTCCATGATGATCCCTTTGGCCTGGCCGATGGTATCCCGTGACGCCAGCGCGCTGCGGAACTGGTCTTGGCGGCGCATCATTGACCACGCCAACGCGACATGAGTGGCGAAAATGCTGCCGTGTTCTACTGATTCGTCGGTGAACGCGTGGGGATGGTCGGCATAGAAGTTGAGCGCGGCCATGCTCTTGTCATTGTCGAACAACTCGTACGACAGGATCGAGCGGATCGGTGTTTCCTCGAGCGCGTACCGCTGATAACGCGGCCAGCGCTGGTCGAGATTCAGGTCATCGACCCACATCATGTGGTGCTGCCAGACCGCCGCCAAGCACGGCCCCTCCCCGCACCGGTCCTGGATTGTGTCCAGAACCATCGGGTAGCGATGCGTGGCGACCACGCTGGTAACCGCCTTGCCCTTCAGGGCCAGAGTTATCCCCGCGTACTGGGAGCCCGGCACGTGTTGAACACCATCCTCGATGAGTTCGCGCAGTCCAGCCGCCGTCTCCGTTCCATTGCGGTCCAGATTGGCCACCAGTTCCGCCAACTGAGCGACGACTGCGCCGTTGCCATCCGGCATGGTGTCACCCCCTTCGGGGTTTTCTGGGCACCCAGCGGCGGAGCGACCGCGGAACCGGCCATCGAGATGCTGACGGCAGGCTATCACCTGCCGGACACCCGGCAAAGCGACGCTAGGAGCCAGAAAACGAACTGCAAACACCGCTAAGCGAACACCCGGAAGATCGCGATAGCACTGGGTCTGGCGCGTCAAACCCGCCGAGTGGCTCACTAATGCGTTGGTGGACAATGATTTTTCGAGACGCCGCGGCGGGCCGACACACGTCAGCTTGAATCCACGCCCCCGGCTTTATCGGCCTTCTTCGACGTTGCGCCCTTCGCCTCGTTCCGCAAACTGCGGTTGGTGGACCGCAGATCGGTGTTGGCCACCGATAGCGCGGCGTTGTCGTCCTCCAGGCTCAGGATGCGGGCGATGCCGGCCAGGTTGACCCCGGCGTCAACCAGTGCGCTGATGCGCTGCAGACGCGCCAAGTCGTCGGCGCTGTAGCGCCGCGTTCCGCCGTCGCTTCGCGCCGGCGTCAAGAGCCCGTGCTGTTCGTAGAGGCGCAGCGACTGCACCGCGACGCCGGAAAGCTCGGCGGCCACAGAGATTCCGTACACCCCTCGATCTGGCGCCGGCGCACCGATGTCGCCCGTGTTCTCCGTCATCGCCATCCCCTCAGTTCATCCCCACAGAAAATCTGTCTATCACACTTGCGCTGTGCTGTCGAGCGTGTTATACCAAATCTATGTCATTAGACATAGGTAATGGCCCACTTCACAACCGCAGATTTAAGTGAGAGGTGACCGCCGTGCTGATGCGTACCGACCCCTTCCGTGAGCTGGACCGCTTCGCCCAGCAAGTCCTCGGCACGGCCGCCCGGCCCGCGGTGATGCCGATGGACGCCTGGCGCGAGGGAGAACAATTCGTCGTCGAGTTCGACCTGCCGGGCATCGACGTCGACTCGCTGGACATCGACATCGAGCGCAATGTGGTGACCGTGCGCGCCGAGCGGCCCGCCGTCGACCCGAACCGCGAGATGCTGGCCACCGAGCGGCCACGAGGGGTGTTCAGCCGCCAGCTCGTGCTCGGCGAAAACCTCGACACCGACAGGATCGAGGCTGCCTACCACGAGGGCGTTCTGCGGCTGCACATCCCGGTGGCCGAAAAGGCCAAGCCGCGCAAGATCTCCGTCGGCCGCGGCGACGAACACAAGGTAATAGACGCCTGATCAAGCGGCGAGCGGGGCGGCGACCGCGATCCGGACGAAACGGGATCGTGCCAGCGCTTCGGGCCGCCCCCTCCCCCGCACGAAAGACGAGGTCCGACATGAATTGGCAGCTAGGCGGCCAGGCGCCCAGCATCGAACAGGCTTTGGCCGGCGGCCTGCCGCAACGGGTGGGCTGGTTTCGGTTCTACTTCGCCGACCAGCGGTGGGAATGGTCGGACGAGGTGCAGCGGATCCACGGCTACGAGCCCGGCGACGTCAGCCCCACCACCGAGCTGGTGCTCGCACACAAACACCCCGAAGACCGTGGACAGGTCGCCGCCACCATCGATCAGATCCTGAACACCCACCAGGCATTCAGCACCCGCCACCGGATCATCGACACCGGCGGCGGCGTGCGCCACATCGTCGTCGTCGGTGACCAGCTCTTCGACGACCACGGCGAAGTGATCGGAACGCACGGGTTTTACGTCGACGTCTCCCCGTCGACCGAACGGGCGCAGGAGGACCTCGTCACCGCGAGGCTGGCCGAGATCAGCGAGAACCGCTCCAGCATCGAGCAAACCAAGGGCATGCTGATGCTGATCTACAACATCGGCGCCGACGCGGCGTTCAACCTGCTCAAGTGGTTGTCCCAGGAGGCAAACGTCAAGCTGCGGCTGTTGGCCGAGCAGATCTCCGAGGACTTCCGCGGCGCCGGTCTGGCCCTCGACTCACAATCGCAGTTCGACCACCTGCTGCTCACCGCCCACCAGCGCATCCGCCAGCCGAATGACCGACCGGTCACCGGTTAGCCGAACCGCATTAGGCCCGCTTGCGTTCCCGCGTGCGGCTGGCCTCGACCAACTGCGCGACGCCGTTCTCGATTCCCACGGCGAGCGCATCGACGTCGGGCGCGGTGTCGTAGTCGGCGGTGATGCCGAAGATGAACGCATCGGCATAGCTGAGCATCGCGATGCCGGTGCGCAGCTGAAATGCGATCGGGGGGATCGGCAAGATCTCCAGCACCTGCCGGCCCATCAATCTCTGCTGTTTTCGCGGACCGGGAACGTTGGTCGCCAGGGCGACCACCGCCCGTTGGGGCAGCCGCGCCAGCAGGCGCATCGCCCACGCGGTGAACGCGAACGGGATGTTCTTGGCCGCCGAGAACAGCGCGCTGCCTCCCTCGCGCTGACCGCTGGCTTTGGCCCGGGCGAGCCGGCTATGCACCAATTGCAGCTGCTGCACCGGGTCGCCCTCGTCGACCGGCAATAACGGGAGCATCGCCGAGACCTGGTTGTCGGTCATGTGAAAGTGGTTCGTCGGGCGAACCGAAACCGGAACGAGCGTGCGCAACGAGTTGCGCCCGGGCTGTTCCCCGCGGTCGAGCAGCATTCTGCGGTAGCTGTTGGTGATCGCCGCCAGCGCAACGTCATTGAGGGTCACGTCAAACGAGTGAGCGACCTCCTTCAGGTCGCCCAACCGCACCCGGGCCACACTGAAGCGTCGCATCGCCGTGATGGGCCCGCTCAGCGACGATTCCGGCCCCGGGTTGAAGAGGCTCGCCGTCAGTTCGGCCGCACCCACCGCCACTTGCTCGGCGGTCGCCGCCGCCGCGAGCGCGTTGCGCGCGATCCCACCCACCCAACTCAACGGGTTGAGGCTCAGCTTGGGCCGGCTCGGCGCGGGCTGGGCCGGCTCCTTTGCGGCGCGGATGTCGGTGGCGAAAGTGCCACCGCCGTCGTCGTCGCTGAACTTCGCCAGCATCTGCGTTGTCGCGATGCCGTCGGCGATGCAGTGGTGAATCTTGGTCAACACGGCCCACCGGTCATCGCTGAGCCCCTCGATGACGTAGCACTCCCACAACGGGCGCTCGCGGTCGAGCCGCCGCTCCATCACGGCCGCGATCGTGCCGAACAGTTCGGCGTCGCCACCGGGGTGCGGCAGTGCGAGGCGGTGCACGTGCCGCGAGATGTCGAAGTGCGAGTCGTCCACCCATTCGGGGGCGCCGAGATCGAGGGGATGGGTCCGCAAGACTTGCGTGCACCGCGGGATGGCCGGCACGCGTTCGGCGAAGGCGGCGACGAGCTCGTCGAAACCGGGAGCGGGCCCCTCCATGATCGACACACCGCCGACCGCCAGGCTCACGTGCGGATCGGAGTCCTCGACTTCGAGAAAGGTGGCGTCGAGGGCGGTTAATCGCTCCATCTCGCTAATGTCCGCCCCTTGGTGCCCCTCCGATCAGAGTCAGAAGTCCTCAACTATGTGGGCCTAATGACGGCTGTGCGGCGGCATGTCCCGGTCATATCGTGAGCACCATGATGGCCGAGCGGTTCAGCGGCGATATCAGCGGTTTCGGTGCCGTGGCCCGCGGCGACGCGACTGCCCTGCCCGATCTGTTGCACGGCCGGCCGCGCGCGGGCGCTGTGCGCGATCGTCGCCCGGTTTACGTCGACCTGATGCCGCCGTGCAACGCCGGGTGCCCCGCCGGCGAGAACATCCAGGCGTGGCTCGCCCACGCCCGGGCCGGGCGCGCCGAGCAGGCGTGGCGTCAGCTGACCCTCGACAACCCCTTCGCCGCTATCCACGGCCGCGTCTGCTACCACCCGTGCGAATCGGTATGCAACCGTGCACATCTCGATGCATCGGTGTCGATCCACGCGGTGGAGCGGTTCCTCGGCGACACCGCCCGCGAACGGGGTTGGCGGTTCGAGGCGCCCCGGCAACCGACGGGAAAGCGCGTTCTTGTCGTCGGGGCCGGACCCAGCGGGCTGTCGGCCGCCTACCACCTGACCCGGCTCGGCCATCAGGTGGAGGTCCGCGACGCCGGCGCGGAGCCGGGCGGGATGATGCGCTACGGGATTCCGAACTACCGGCTACCGCGCGACGTGCTCGACGCCGAGATCGAAAGAATCGCGGCGCTCGGCGTGCAGTTGACGTGCGGGCACCGGGTCGACGACCTCGCTGCCGAGCGGGATGCCGGACGCTTCGACGCGGCGTTCGTCGCGGTCGGCGCCCATCTCGCCAAACGCGTCAACATACCCGCCGCCGACGCCGGGTCGCTGCTGGACGCGGTGTCATTCCTGCGCGGCGTCGCCACCGGCGAGCGCCCCAACCTCGGCCGTCACGTCGCCGTCTATGGCGGCGGCAACACGGCGGTGGACGCCGCCCGTGTGGCTCGCCGCCTGGGCGCCGAGGACACCGTCATCATCTACCGCCGCACGGCGGCCCAAATGCCCGCGCACGAACGTGAGGTCGAGGAGGCCGAGCGCGAGGGCGTGCGGATCAACTGGCTGCGCACGATTACCGCCTTCGACGGCCCCGAGTTGCAGGTGGAGCTCATGCGACTCGACGAATCCGGACGCCCGGTGCCGACCGGACAATTCGAGACACTCGCGGCCGACACGGTGATCATGGCGCTGGGACAGGAGACGGAGTCGGCGTTCATGCGGAGCCTGCCCGGAGTGGAGTTCGACGACGACGGTTCCGTGCGGGTGTCGCCATCGCTGATGACCGGCTGCCCCGGTGTATTCGCCGGCGGTGACATGGTGCCCTGCGAACGCACCGTCACGGTCGGCGTCGGACACGGAAAGAAGGCGGCCCACCACATCGACGCGTGGCTGCGCGGCGGCTCCGGGGAACGCCCGCCGAAGCATCCGGTCGCGGAATTCGAACAGCTGCGCCTGTGGTACTTCGGTGACGCGCACCAGCGGACACAGCCCGAACTTGCTCCCGCACAACGGGTCGCGGGCTTCGACGAGATCGTCGGCGGCCTGTCGGCCGAGGCCGCGACGTTCGAGGCCGGCCGGTGTCTGTCCTGCGGCAACTGCTTCGAGTGCGACGGCTGCCTGGGCGCGTGTCCGGAGGACGCGGTGATCAAGCTCGGACCCGGTCAGCGCTACCGCTTCGACTACGACAGGTGCACCGGCTGCGCCACCTGCTACGAGCAGTGCCCGGTGCATGCCATCGAGATGACGCCGGAGCCCAGATGACGCGTATCACGGTGGACGGCAACGAGGCCGCCGCCTCGGTGGCCTACCGACTCAACGAGGTGTGCTGCATCTACCCGATCACCCCGTCCTCACCCATGGCCGAACTGGCCGACTCCTGGTCGAGCGGGCATCGGCCCAACGTGTGGGGCGCGGTACCAACGGTGGTGGAGATGCAAAGCGAGGGCGGGGCGGCGGGCGCGCTGCACGGTGCCTTGCAGGGCGGGGCCTTGGCGACGACGTTCACGTCGTCACAGGGCCTGCTGTTGATGATCCCGAACATGTACAAAATCGCCGGCGAGCTGACCGCGGCGGTGATCCATGTCGCGGCCCGATCCATTGCCGCACAGGGCCTTTCGATATTCGGCGACCACCAGGATGTAATGGCGGTGCGCCAGACCGGCTTTGCCCTGCTGTCGTCGGCCTCGGTGCAGGAAGCCCACGACCTGGCCTTGGTGGCCCAAGCAGCGACGCTGCGCACCCGGGTGCCGTTCGTGCACTTCTTCGACGGCTTCCGCACCTCGCACGAGCTCAACACCATCGAGTCGCTCAGCGACGACGACCTGCGAGCCCTGGTCCCCGAGCGGTTGATCCTGGCCCACCGCAACCGTGCGCTGTCGCCGGACCGGCCGTTCATCCGCGGCACCGCGCAAAATCCCGACACCTACTTTCAGGCCCGCGAGACCGTCAACCCCTTCTACGCCCGGGTGCCCGAGGTGGTCGAGGAGTTGATGAACGAGCTCGGCCAGCGCACCGGGCGGCCGATGCACATCGTCGAGTACACGGGACATCCCCAGGCCGACCGCGTCTTGGTGCTGATGGGATCCGGTGGCGAGACCGCGGCCGAAACCGTGGCGGCCCTCAACGCGCGCGGCGAGCGGGTCGGGGTGGTGCAGGTGCGGCTGTATCGGCCCTTCCCCGCCGAGGCGCTGCTGAAGGCGCTGCCGTCGACCGTCCGCGTCGTCGGGGTGCTGGATCGCACCAAGGAACCGGGTTCGTTGGGAGAGCCGCTCTATCTGGATGTCGTTGCCGCACTGGCCGAGTCGCACAGTAGCGGCGACCGGTCGTCGATGCCGCTGGTGTGCGCCGGCCGGTACGGCTTGTCATCAAAGGAATTCACTCCCGGCATGATCGCCGGTGTGTTCGGTGAGCTCGGCCGCGAGCGCCCGCGGTCCCGCTTCACCGTCGGCATCGACGACGACGTCAGCGGCACGAGCATCGACTACGACGCGCGCTTCGACATCGAGTCCGCCGAAACGGTGCGCGCGGTGTTCTTCGGTATGGGCTCGGACGGCACGGTCGGCGCCAACAAGAACACCATCAAGATCCTGGGCGCCGAGCCGAACCTGTACGCGCAGGGCTACTTCGTTTACGACTCCAAAAAGTCCGGCTCGCAGACCGTTTCGCACTTGCGGTTCGGGCCGGACCGGATCCGCGCGCCCTACCTGGTGCAGCGCGCCGACTTCGTCGGCTGCCACCACGATCGGTTTCTGCACAAGGTCGACGTGCTGGGCCGTGCCGCCCAGGGCGCCGCGCTGTTGCTCAACACCAGACATGCGCCCGACCGGGTTTGGGACCGCCTGCCGGGCACCGTGCAAAAGGAGATCATCGACAAACAGATCAGGCTGTACGTCGTCGACGCCGGCGCCATCGCCCGCGAGGTCGGTCTGGCCGGGCGGATCAACATCGTGCTGCAGACCTGCTTTTTCGCCATCTCCGGCGTGCTGCCTTCCGACGAGGCGCTCGCCCGGATCAAGGACAGCATCGCCAAGTCCTACGCCGGGCAGGGCGCCGACGTGGTGGCCCGCGAGTTCGACGCGGTCGATCGCGCGCTGCAACGGATGCACCAAGTCGACATCGGAGACCGGATCAGCTCCACCGACGAGCCCGAGCCCCTGATTCCCGCCGGCGCACCGGATTTCGTGCGGACCGTGACCGCGGAGATGATGGCCGGCCGCGGGGACGCGGTGCCGGTCAGCGCCCTGCCGGTGGACGGCACCTATCCCAGCGGCACCGCGGCCTACGAAAAACGCAACATCTCCGACCTCGTCGCGGTGTGGGACCCCGACACCTGCATCCAGTGCGGCAACTGCTCATTCGTATGCCCGCACAGCGTTATTCGCACCACGTTCTACGACCAGGAGCGGCTCCGCGATGCGCCGGCAACGTTCCCCTCGGCGCCCCTGGACGCGGTCGGCCTCCCCAATACCCGCTACACGCTGCAGGTCTATGTCGAGGACTGCACCGGATGTAATTTGTGCGTGGAGGCCTGCCCGGCCGTCGTCCCCGGCCCGCCGGTCACCAAGGCGATCAACCTGGCGCCGCGGGAGCCGCTGGTTGCCGCCGGACGCGAGAACATCGCGTTCTTCGAAACGCTGCCGGTGGCAAACAGGTCGATGGTGGACTTCGGGACCGTGCGCGGCGCGCAGTTCCTGCAGCCGCTGTTCGAGTTCCCCGGCGCGTGCGCGGGTTGTGGGGAAACCCCCTACCTGAAACTGCTTTCGCAGCTGTTCGGCGACCGGTTGATGATCGCCAACGCCACCGGCTGTTCGTCGATCTATGGTGGCAACCTGCCGACCACACCTTGGACGACCAACGCCGAGGGGCGCGGCCCCTCCTGGTCCAATTCGCTGTTCGAAGACAACGCGGAGTTCGGCCTCGGCCTTCGGCTGGCCGCCGACGCTCACCTCCACCAAGCCCGGCAGCGGCTGACCGAACTGCGCGACGACCTGGGCGCCGATCTCGTCGACGACATCCTGGCCGCCCCGCAGGAGCGGGAGTCGGAGCTGCACGCCCAGCGCCAGCGGGTGGCCGACCTGGCCGGCCGGCTCGACAGGCTTCCACCCGCGCTCGGCGAAGAGTTGCGCAGCGTCATCGATCACCTGATTCGCCGCAGCGTGTGGATCGTCGGCGGTGACGGCTGGGCCTACGACATCGGTTCCGGCGGACTCGACCACGTGCTCGCCAGCGGGCGTAACGTCAACGTCCTGGTGCTCGACACCGAGGTGTATTCCAACACCGGCGGGCAGATGTCCAAGAGCACACCGCTGGGCGCGGTGGCCAAGTTCGCCGCCGCGGGCAAGACAGAACCACGAAAAGACTTGGCGCTGCAGGCCATTTCGTACGGCAACGTCTATGTCGCGCGAGTCGCAATGGGCGCCGATCCGCAACAGACACTGCTGGCCTTCCGGGAGGCCGAGGCCTACGACGGGCCGTCGATCGTGATCGCCTACAGCCACTGCATCGCACACGGCTTTGAGATGCATTATGGCCTCGACCAGCAATACCGCGCGGTGGCCAGCGGACACTGGCCGCTGATTCGGTACAACCCGGTGCTGCGCGCCACCGGCACGCCGCCGTTCCTGCTGGATTCCCACCGCCCCCGCGTTTCGCTTGCCGACTATCGCTACCGGGAGCTGCGCTACCGGAGCCTGACCAACTCCGATCCGGACGAGGCCGAACGGCTTCTGGGGCTGGCGCAGGAGTCGATCGACCAGCGCTGGAAGGTCTACGAAGACATGGCTTCCCGTGCCCCGCAACACTTCCCGTCCGATGCACGGAGGACGCGCTGATGGACCTGTCCACCCGCTACCTGGGACTGAGCCTGCGCAACCCGCTGCTGGCCTCGGCGTCCCCGCTCAGCCGAACAGTCGATGGCGTGCGCCGGCTCGCCGACGCCGGGGTCGGCGCCGTGGTGATCCACTCGATGTTCGAGGAACAACTGCGCCGCGACGCCGAGTACGACGAGCGGATGGCCGCCCAGGGCAACGAAAGCTACGCCGAGTCGCTCAGCTACTTCCCCGCCAACGTCGATGACGGTCACGGCCCGCAACGGTATCTTCGTCTTGTCGAACGCGCCTCGGCGGCAGTCGATGTCCCCGTCATCGGCAGCCTCAACGCGTCCACCCCCGGCAGCTGGGCGCGGTACGCCCACTCCATCCAGGACGCCGGGGCGGCGGCGATCGAGGTGAACATCTACTACCTTCCCGGCCACTCCGGCGAGGACGGCGCTGCGGTGGAGCAACGCCATCTCGAGGTGCTTTCCGCCGTCAAGAGCGCGGCAACGGTTCCGGTGGCCGTCAAGCTCAGCCCCTATTTCAGCGCGACCGCCGACATGGCGCACCGACTCGACGCCGCCGGTGCCGACGGGCTGGTGCTGTTCAACCGGTTCCTGCAGCCCGACATCGACCCCGAAACGCTGGCCACGGTGCCCACCGTCACGCTGTCGACGTCGGCGGAGACCCGATTGCCGCTGACCTGGATCGCCTTGCTGCGCGGGCGGGTGCGCGCCTCGCTGGCCGCCAGCACCGGGGTCGAGCAAGCCGCCGATGTGGCCAAGTACCTGCTCGCGGGCGCGGACGTGGTGCAGTCCGCGTCGGCCCTGCTCCGCCACGGTCCCGAGTATGCGGGTGTGCTGCTCCAGGAGTTGTCTAACTGGATGACCCGCAAGGGATTCCTGGCCCTCGACGAGGTGCGCGGCCTGCTGGCCGCCCCCGACGCCGAGGGCTGGGCGGCGCGAGAGCGGGCGGATTACGTCTCGGCAGTGCGTGACGCCGATAGCGGCGCCTACGGAGCCTACTAGCGAAGGAAATACGAGGAGGATCAGGACATGGGCAGGTTCAACTACATTCGCTTCTTCGAAGAAATCGGCATCGGCGACGTGCCGATCGTCGGCGGCAAGAACGCCTCGCTCGGCGAGATGTTCCAGAAGCTGTCCGGGCAGGGCGTCCGCGTCCCGAACGGATTCGCCACCACCGCCAACGCCTACCGGCACATGTTGGACAGAGCCGGCGCCTGGGACGCGCTGCACGCCGAGCTGGACGATATCGACCCGGACGACGTTGCCGCTTTGGCACGCAAAGGCAAACGCGCTCGTGAAATCGTCTACGGCGCAGGGCTTCCCGACGACCTGGCCGCCGAGATCTCGGACGCCTACCGCATGCTCCAGGAAGAGTACGGCGAAGAGGTCAGCCTCGCCGTGCGAAGCTCGGCGACCGCCGAGGACCTGCCGACGGCAAGCTTCGCCGGCCAGCAGGAAACCTACCTCAACATCAAGGGTCGCGAGAGCCTGCTCGACGCGTGCCGCCGTTGCTTCGCCAGCCTGTTCACCGACCGGGCCATCCACTACCGAATCGACCAGGGCTTCGACCATTTCAAGGTCTCGCTGTCGATCGGCATCATGAAGATGGTGCGCTCCGACCTCGCGTCGTCGGGCGTGATGTTCACCATCGACACCGAGTCCGGCTTCAACGACGTCGTGTTCGTGACGGGCGCCTACGGCCTCGGCGAGAACGTGGTGCAGGGCGCCGTCGACCCCGACGAATTCTACGTCCACAAGCCGACTTACCAGGCCGGCCACCGCGCCGTGCTGCGTCGCCTGGTCGGCGACAAGGCGGTGAAGATGGTCTTCGTCGAGGGCGAGACGAAATACACGGTCCGCAACGTTCCCACGCCGAAGGCCGAGCGCGCCCGCTTCTGCCTCACCGATACGGACGTGCTCGAGCTGGCGGGCTACGCGTGCGCCATCGAGCGGCACTACGGGCGGCCGATGGACATCGAGTGGGCCAAGGACGGCCTCGACGGGCAGCTCTACATCGTGCAGGCGCGTCCCGAGACGGTGGCCTCCCAGCGCAGCCTCACGACGGTCGAGACGTATGTGCTGGAAGCCAAGGGCCCCCAAGAAAAAGAGGTGCTCACCGAGGGCCGCTCGGTCGGCGAGAAGATCGCGTCGGGCGTGGCGCGGAGGATAGAGAACCTCGAGCATCTCGCGGACTTCCAGCCCGGCGAGGTACTGGTATCCGACATCACCACGCCCGACTGGGAGCCGGTCATGAAGACCGCCGCCGCGATCGTCACCAACCGCGGCGGGCGCACCTGCCACGCGGCGATCATCGCCCGCGAACTCGGCATCCCGGCCGTGGTCGGCGCGGGCGATGCGACCACGAGCGTGCCGGACGGCGCCGTCGTCACGGTGTCGTGTGTCGAGGGTGATACGGGGCGCGTGTACCGCGGCGACGTGGGCTTCCACATCGATCGGACCGAGGTGGCCGACCTGGCGCGGCCCCGAACCGAAATCATGGTCAACCTCGGCAATCCCGATCTCGCGTTCAAGACGTCGTTCCTGCCGAACGACGGCGTGGGGCTCGCCCGGATGGAGTTCATCATCAACGAGTACATCAAGGTGCACCCCCTGGCCCTGCTCCACCCGGAAAAGGTCGACGACCCGGAAGCGCGGCGGACCATCGAGCGCCTGACGTACGCCTACTCGGACGGCGCCGACTTCTTCGTGGAGCGCCTGTCCGAGGGAATCGGCACGATCGCCGCCGCCTTCTGGCCCAAGCCCGTGGTGGTGCGGATGTCGGACTTCAAGACGAACGAGTACGCCAGCCTGATCGGCGGATCATCCTTCGAGCCTGACGAGAGCAACCCCATGATCGGCTTCCGCGGTGCATCGCGCTACGCGCATCCGGCTTACGCCGAGGGATTCGCCCTGGAATGCCGCGCGATGACACGGGTCCGCGAGGAGATGGGCCTGACGAACGTCGTCATCATGCTGCCGTTCGTGCGCCGGGTCCCCGAGGCGGACCTGGTGCTGAAGACCATGGCCGAACTCGGCCTGCAGCGCGGCCAAAACGGGCTCAAGGTGTACGCGATGTGCGAGATCCCGAACAACGTGATCCTGCTCGATCAGTTCGCCAAACGCTTCGACGGCTTCTCCATCGGCTCCAACGACCTGACTCAGCTCACGCTCGGCGTCGACCGCGACAGCGAGATCGTGGCCTTCGACTATGACGAACGCGACGATGGCGTCAAGGAGATGATTCGCCTGGCCGTGGAAGGCTGCCGTCGCAACGGGATTCACTCGGGGCTGTGCGGACAAGCGCCTTCGGATTACCCGGACATGGCCGAGTTCCTGGTCCACGTCGGTATCGACTCGATAAGCCTGAACCCCGATGTCGTGGTGAAGACCACCCGCCAGATTCTCGAGCTGGAGCAGCAGGCGGTGCCGCTGCAATGAATGCGACCGAATTCACCCGCCCACACGCACCGACCGGAGGTGAGCCATGACCGCGACCGTCGGCCTGGACCGGGACACCCTCGACATGATGTTGGACTCCCTGGACGAGTTCGTCGTCGCGGCCCTCCCGGACGAGCGCCTGCTGGAACTCGACCATGACGACATCTGCCCGGAGGAGACCATCCGTGCGATGTGCGGTGAGGACCTCGGCGTGCACCTGGTGTTCATCCCCGAGGAGTACGGGGGCCTGGGCGGCGGGGCGTTCGACTCGTATCGGGTTTGCGAACGACTCGCGCGCATCGACATCGGGCTCGCGACATCGGTTTTCGCCACGTTCCTCGGTACCGATCCGATCCTGGTCGGCGCGACGTCCGAGCAGCGCAAGGAGTGGCTGGGGCGCATCGCCGAGCAGGGCATCCTGTTCGCCTACGGTGCGACCGAGCCCGACGCGGGCAGCGACCTCGGCGCCATGAAGACGGCGGCCACGCCGGTCGAGACCGACGGCCAGGTGACCGCGTATCGGATCACCGGGCGCAAGCAGTGGATCAGCAACGGCTCGATCGCCGACGTCTACACCGTTCTGGCACTGGCCCCCGGCGGCCCGTCCTGGTTCATCGTGGAGAAGGGCACCGCGGGCTTCTCGGCGGCCCATCCGGAAGACAAGCACGGCATCCGGCTGTCCAACACGGCCGCACTGTTTCTCGATGACGTGATGGTGCCGGCGGAGAATCTCGTGGGCCGCGAGGAGGGCCGCGGCCTCACCCAGGCCCAGCAGGTTTTCGGCTACACGCGGGTGATGGTCGCCGCGTTCGGTCTCGGCGGTGGCTGGCACGCCCTGGACCGGGCGATCGCCTACTCCGAGAACCGGGTGCAGGGGGGCGGGCCGTTAGCCACCAAACAGGGCTACACGCACAAGCTGATCGTGCCGCACGCGGTGCGACTGGAGGCCGCGCGTGCCTTCGTCGAGGAGACGGCGACACGCATCGACGCCGGCGAGGGCGCGGGTGGCGCGCTCAACACCGAGGGAGCGATCGCCAAGTACCTGGCCACCGAGGCCGGCAACGCGGCCGCCGAAGCGGCGATCCAGGCGCACGGCGGCTATGGCTACACCCGCGATTACATGGTGGAAAAGATCAAGCGCGACGTCCGGATCACCATGATCTACGAGGGGACCTCGGAGATCCTGGAGATGACGATCGCCCGCGACCGGTGGCAGCAGCACCTCAAGACGTCCGGTGCCTACTACCGCGACATGGCGCGCGCGCTCGCCGACATCGCCGACGACTGCGGCGGCCCGACGGCCGCGCTGGCGCTGGAGTGCCTGGCGGCGGTGCTGGACGCCTGCCGGGCGGGCCGGCTGACCAGAAATCAGCACGTCCTGCTGCGGCTGGGCGAACTGACGGCCTACGCCGAATGCGCGGGCGCGCTGGCCCGCCGCGCCGCGGCGGCCGTCGGCAACGCGCTGCCGGAGAAGGCCGACACCCGTTTCACGCCGGCGGCGTTGTCCGCGGTCAGCCGGGTGTTTGCGCGGGAGGCGGCGATGAAGGTCGCCGAGGAGGGCCTGCGGTGGGTGTCCGGGGCGGGCACCGGGGCGGACCTGGCGGCGAACCTGCCACTCGACCGGGTGCGCGCCGCGCAGTCCGGTCTGCTCGCCGACATGGACCAGGTGGCAGACGCGCTTTACGGACGGGAGGTCCGATCAGCATGACGACCACAACCCACGAGCCGATCGCGGTGGTCGGTGTCAGCGCGATCATGCCCGACGCGCCCGATGCCGCCACGTTCTGGGCCAACATCAAGGCCGGCCGGTACAGCATCAGCGACGTGCCGCCCGAGCGGTGGGACCCCGAGTTGTACTACGACCCCGACCCGCACGCACCCGACAAGACCTACTCCCGCATCGGCGGATGGGTCCGCGACTTCGAGTGGGAGCCCCTGGCGTGGAAGCTGCCCATCCCGCCGGCGGTCAGCACCCAGATGGACGGCGGGCAGAGGTGGGCGGTCGCGGGCACCCGCTCGGCGCTGCTCGACGCCGGCTGGCCCGACTGGACGGTGGACCCCGAGCGAGTCGCCGTCATCATCGGCAACGCGATCGGCGGCGACAAGCAGCACCGCAGCAACCTGCGGATCCAGTTCCCGGCGTTCGCGCGGGAACTGCGCGCCGCCCCGTCATTCGCCGCGCTCCCACCCGAGGTCCGGGAGGCCGTGCTCACCGAAACCCGCGGCTCGTTTCTCGCCGGGTTCGAGGAGATCACCGAGGACACCATGCCCGGCGAACTGGCCAACGTCTCCGCCGGGCGGGTGGCGAATCTGTTCAACTTCCGGGGCCCCAACTTCACCACCGACGCCGCATGCGCCAGCGCGCTGGCCGCCATGTCGGCCGCGGCGCGCGGGTTGCAGGCCGGCGACTTCGACGCCGCGGTCGCCGGCGGCGTCGACCGCAACATGGACGCGGCCGGATACGTGAAGTTCTGCAAGATCGGCGCGCTGTCGGCCACCGGCACCCGCCCGTTCGACGCCGGCGCGGACGGCTTCGTCATGGGCGAGGGTGCCGCGCTCTTCGTCCTCAAGCGGCTGTCGGACGCCGAACGCGACGGCGACCGCGTCTATGCGGTGCTGCTCGGCGTCGCCGGTTCCAGCGACGGCCGCGGAAAGGGCATCACGGCGCCCAACCCGATCGGGCAGCGACTCGCGGTGGAACGCGCGTGGCATACCGCCGGCCTCGACCCCGCGCTGGCCAGCTACGTCGAGGCGCACGGCACATCGACGCGCGTCGGCGACGCCACGGAGCTGTCCAGCCTGACCGACGTGTTCGGCAAGGCCGGCGCGGCGACCGGGTCGATCGCGCTGGGCTCGGTCAAGTCGAACGTCGGTCACCTCAAGGGCGCCGCCGGAGCCGCCGGCCTGTTCAAGACGGTGTTGAGCCTGCACGAAAAGGTGCTGGCGCCCAGCCTGCACTTCGAACACCCCAACCAGAACGTCGAGTGGGACGACATTCCGTTCCGGGTGAACACCGAGCTTCGGGAGTGGCCGGCGTCGGAGGGCGGCGCCCGCTGCGCCGGGGTCAGCGCATTCGGGTTCGGCGGCACCAACTTTCACGCGGTCGTCGAGGAATACGTGCCCGGCCGGCATCGGCCGCCCGACGCGAGCCGGTCATTCGCAGGGGCGACGATCGAGCACCGATCCCCGGCCTCAATATCGGCGGCACCAGGCGACCGGAAGGCGCCGCTGCGGGGCGCGGCCGTGGTGGGGGGCGCGGACGACGCCGAGGTGACCGCGCAGCTGGAGCGGCTGGCCGCCGAGGCGTCGGCCGGACGCGTCCCCGGGCCCGGCGCACCCGACCCCGCGCTGGCCGACGCGCCGGTGCGGGTGGCGATCGACTACGCCGACGCGGCGGAGCTGGCGACCAAGGCGACCAAGGCGGCCCAGGCGCTGCGCGGCGGCAACCAGGCCGGCAACGAGGCCATGTGGCGGATTCTGCGCGCCCAGGGCGTGTTCGTCGGCCGCGGCAAACCGGGCAAGGTCGCGTTCCTCTACACCGGCCAGGGCTCGCAATACGTGAACATGCTGGCCGACCTCCGCCGCCGCGAACCGATCGCGGGCGCGACGTTCGACGAGGCCGACCGGGTGATGGAGCCGCTGCTCGGAAAGCCGTTGACCGAGTACATCTTCGCCGATGCCGCCGATCCGTCCGCCGCCCAGCGGCTCGAGCAGCAGCTCTTGCAGACCGAAATCACCCAGCCGGCGGTGCTCACCTCCGATCTCACCCTGACGCGGATGCTCGACGCTTATGGCGTGCGCCCGGAAATGGTCATGGGCCACAGCCTCGGCGAGTACGGCGCGCTGGTGGCCGCGGGCGCGCTGTCGTTCAAGGCCGCGCTGGAAGCCGTCAGCGCCAGGGGCCGCGAGATGGCGAACCTTTCGGTCGACGACAACGGGGCGATGGCCGCCGTGTTCGCCCCGCTCGCCGACATCGAGCGCATCGTCTCCGAAACCGACGGCTACGTCGTCATCGCCAACGTCAACAGCACCAGCCAGGCCGTCATCGGCGGCGTCACCGACGCCGTCGATCGAGCGGTCGCGGCATTCCAGGCCGCCGGGATCAACGCCTCCCGCATCCCGGTCAGCCACGCCTTCCACACCGGCATCGTGGCGCCGGTGAGCGAACCGCTCAAGGCCGTCCTGCGCCGGCTCGATGTGCGGCCGCCGAACCTGCCGATCGTGGCGAACGTGACCGGCCAGTTCTATCCCGCCCACGCCGACGTCGACACGATGCTGGACCTGCTCGGGCGCCAGGTGGCGTCCCCCGTCCAGTTCATCGAGGGACTTCGCACGCTGTACGCGGCGGGCGCGCGAATCTTCGTCGAGGTCGGCCCCAAGAAGGCGCTGCACGGCTTCGTGGAGGACGTCCTGGGCGACCAGGTCCTGGCGTTGTTCACCAACCACCCGAAGCTCGGCGACATCGCCTCGTTCAACCAGGCACTGTGCGGGCTCTATGCCGCCGGGCTGGGATACGCCGCGCCCGACGGCGCGGTCGGTTCCCCCACCCCGGTCGCCGCACCCGTCGAGAGGACTCCAATGAGCGCTCAGATGACCAACGAACAGTACGCCGAGCTGGGACGCCTCGTCGTCGGCGTCGTGGAACGCGGCACCCACGGTGGGCCCGTCGAGGCCGCGCGCCCGGCTTCGACCGCATCGGTGACGATCACCGGCGCGGCTCTCGGCCTGCCCGGGGTCGAGCGAGTCTTCGATGACGAGAACATCGCGCGCATCCTCGATGGCCAGCAGTTCATCGACACGATCCCGCACCGGCTGCGCCGCAAGATGGTCGACCGGCACATCACCCGCTTGGTCAAGCGCACGTCGGGCGATCCGACGTTCGAGACGATCGACACCGAGGCCCAGGTGGTCAAGCTGGCCGGGCGCAGCGCACCGCTCGATGTGGTCAGCGAGTTCGGCGTCGACGAAGCCCGCGATGCCGCCCTGGACTCGACGACCCGGCTCGCCATCGGGGCGGGGTTCGACGCGCTACGCGACGCCGGAATTCCGCTGGTCATGCACTACAAAACCACCACGCTGGGCACCCAGTTGCCGGATCGGTGGGGGTTGCCGGAGTCGATGCGCGACGACACGGGCGTCATCTTCGCCTCGGCCTTCCCGGGTCTGGACAACTTCGCCCAGGATCTGGAGCGCTACTACATCGATCGAAGCAACCGCGAACAGCTCGCCGCGCTGGAGGCGGTGCGGGAGCGCATGACCGACCCCCGACCCGCGCCAGAGTCGCCCGACACGGAGATCGACCGGCGCATCCACGAACTGCGCCACGCCATCGAAACCGACCCCTTCGTCTTCGACCGGCGCTTCATCTTCCGGTGCCTGTCCATGGGCCACTCGCAGTTCGCCGAGATCATCGGGGCGCGCGGCCCCAACACGCAGGTCAACGCCGCCTGCGCGAGCACCACGCAGGCCGTGTCCGTGGCCGAGGACTGGATCCGCACCGGCCGCTGCCGACGGGTAATCGTGGTGTCCGCCGACGACGCCAGCTCCGACGCGCTGCTGCCCTGGCTGGCGTCCGGGTTCCTGGCCTCCGGCGCCGCCGCCACCGACGACATCGTCGAAGAGGCAGCCACGCCGTTCGACCAGCGCCGGCACGGGATGATCCTGGGCATGGGGGCCGCGGCCTTCGTGGTGGAGTCCGCGGAGTCTGCCGCGGAACGCGGGCTGCAACCGATCTGCGAAGTCCTCAGCACGGTCACCGCCAACAGCGCCTTCCACGGCACCCGGCTCGACGTCGAGCACATCGGCACGGTCATGGAGGAGCTGCTCGCGCGGGCCGAGTCTCGCGGCCTGAACCGGCACGCCATCGCGCCGAACACGGCGTTCGTGTCTCACGAGACGTACACGCCCGCCCGCGGCGGCAGCGCGGCCGCCGAAATACACGCGCTGCGAAAGGTTTTCGGGCCGGACGCCGACGCCGTCGTCATCACCAACACCAAGGGCTTCACCGGACATGCGATGGGCGCCGGTGTGGAGGACGTCGTCGCCATCAAGTCGCTGGAAACCGGGCTCGTCCCGCCGGTGCCCAATTACAAGGAGCCGGATCCCGAGCTGGGCCACCTGAACCTGTCGACGGGCGGAAGCTATCCCGTGCAGTACGCGCTGCGGCTGGGCGCCGGCTTCGGCTCGCAGATCGCGATGACGCTGATGCGCTGGACCCCGGTCCCCGACGGCCGCCATCGCCTGCCGGACGAACTGGGGTACCAATACCGGATCGTCGATCAGGCCGCCTGGCGCCGCTGGCTGGCCGACGCGGCCGGCGACGCCGATGCCGCGCTCGAAGTGGTCCAGCACCGGCTCCGGGTCGTCGACACCGGCCCGCAGGCGAAGGCCGTGCCGGCCGCCGCAGCACGACCCGTGACACCGGCCGCAGCCCCCAAGCCCGTCCCCGCGGCCGCACCAGAACCCGTGGCTACCGCCGAGGTCCCGGCGCCGGCCCCCGCGCCGGTCGCGGCGCCGGCTGGACCCCCACCACAGCCGGTGGCTTCCGCGGAGGCCCCGCCGGCGGTCGGCGACGAGGTGACCGACACCGTCGTGGGCGTCGTCTCCGAACTCACCGGCTACCCACCCGACCTGCTCGACGTCGACCTCGACCTGGAAGCCGACCTCGGCGTCGACACCGTCAAACAGGCCGAGATCTTCGCCGCCATCCGCCAACACTTCGGCGTCGCCCGCGACGACACCCTCAAACTGCGCGACTTCCCCACCCTCACCCACGTCATCGGCTGGATCCGCGACAAGACCGCCGCCCAGGCAGGCCCAAAAAAAGCGCCGAGTGACGCGGCCGCGGCGTCACCAGGTGCAGCGGCCGCGGCACCAACTGTCGAGGGCGACATCGCCGCCACCGACCGGGTCCCGCGCCGGGTGCCGGTATCAGCTCTACGACCGGACCTCGAGACTTGCGTACCGACCGGGGTGGATTTGGGCGCCGGCACCCGGGTGGCGGTGATGGCCGACCACGGTGGGGTCGCGCACGCCCTGGTCAGTCGGCTCACTCGCCTCGGCGTGGAGGTATTGCTGCTGAACCCGGCCGACGATATCGACACCGTCCTCGCGGACGCCTCATGTGACGGCGTGTACTGGCTCTCGGCACTCGACGACGAGGGCGCCCTGGAGGACATGGATCTCACCGGCTGGCACAAAGCGCTGCGCCATCGGGTCCGTGACCTTTACCTCGCCATGCGGCGGCTGTACGAGCGCAGCCCGTTTCTGGTGGTCGCCACCCGCCTCGGCGGATACCACGGCTACGACGGGGCGGGGGCCACCTGCCCCTTGGGCGGCGCGGTCACGGGGTTCGCCAAGGCCTACCGGCGCGAGCGGCCCGATGCGCTCGTCAAGGCCGTCGATTTCCCGCTCAACCGGAAGACGTCGGCGCTGGCCGACGTGCTCATCGACGAAACGCTGCGCGACCCCGGCTGTGTCGAGGTCGGTTACGCGGCCGGCCGACGCTGGGGCGTCGGTCTTGCCGACCGCCCCTTCCCGGCAGCCGAGCAAGCCGATCAGATCGTCGGCGAGGACCCCGTCTTCCTCGTCACCGGCGCCGCCGGCAGCATCGTGTCGGCGATCACAGCGGACCTGGCCGCCGCGTTCGGTGGCACGTTCCACCTGCTCGACCTGACGCCCGAACCCGACCCGGCCGACCCCGATCTGATCCGCTACGCCACCGATCGCGACGGCTTCAAGTCCGAGGTCGCCGCCCGGATGCGCGCGCAAGGCCAGCGCCCGACGCCGGTCCTGATCGAGCGGGAGCTGGCGCGCCTCGAGCGGCTGCATGCGGCGTTGGCCGCGGTGCGGGCCATCGAGGCGGCGGGCGGCACCGCCCACTACCACAGTGTCGACCTCACCGACGCCGCCGCGGTGGAGAAGGTGATGGCCCAGGTGCGTGACACCAGCGGGCGCATCGGAGTGCTGCTGCACGCCGCCGGGATCGAGGTCAGCCATTCCCTTCCCGACAAGGAGCCCCGCGAGTTCGACCTGGTGCTCGGGGTCAAGGGCGACGGGCTGTTCAACGTGCTCCACGCCGTCGGCGACATGCCGCTGGACGCCGTGGTGGCGTTCAGCTCGGTGGCCGGCCGGTTCGGCAACGTCGGACAGACCGACTACAGCGCCGCCAACGACTTGCAATGCAAGGTGTTGAGCAGCCTGCGCCGCACCCGCCCGGGACTGCGCGCGCTGACGCTCGACTGGACCGCATGGGGCACCATCGGCATGGCGACTCGCGGATCGATCCCGACGATCATGGCCGCGGCCGGGGTGGACATGCTGCCGGCGCCTGCGGGCGTCGCGTGGATCCGGCGCGAACTGATCGCAGGCATGCCCGACGGCGAGGTCGTCGTCGCGGGGGCGCTCGGCGCGCTGGCCGCCGAGTTCCACGACACCGGTGGGTTGGACCCGGCTTCCGTGAACAATGAGGCCACACCAGCCGGCCCGATGGTCGGCGAGGTCGTTCGCGCCAGCGTCCACGACGGATTGGTGGTGCGCACCACGCTGGACCCGACCGCGCGGCCGTTCCTGGATCACCACCGCATCGGCGGCACGCCGGTGCTGCCCGGCGTCATGGGCATGGAGGCATTCGCCGAGGTGGCCCGGCTGCTCGCTCCCGCGCTCCACGTGGCCGGCGTGCAGGACGTGGACTTCCGGGCCCCGCTGAAGTTCTACCGGGACGAGCCACGCGCGGTCACGATCAGCGCGCTGCTGCGCCCGGACGGGGATGACCTGGTCGCCGAGTGCCGCCTGTCGGCCGAGCGGCTGCTGCCCGGCGCCGACCGGCCGCAAACCACCGTGCACTTCACCGGTTCGGTGCGGCTGACTACCGATCCACCCGCGCTCGACGACCCCGCTTCCGGCGAGCCGGTGTCCGGCGACACTATCCCGGCCCAGATCCGGGCCCTGACCCCGGAGCAGGTGTACCGGCTGTACTTCCACGGCCCGGCCTATCAAGTGGTCGATTCGGCGTGGAAGGACGGCGACGGCGCGGCCGCCCGGTTCGCCGCCGATCTGCCGCCGCAGGTGGACGCGCCGGTGCTGATCGGGCCGCGATTGGTCGAGTTGTGCTTCCAGACCGTCGGGCTGTTCGAGGCGGGCACCGATGGTCACCTGGCGCTGCCGCTGCACGTCGGCGCGGTGCAGCTGAACGGGCGGCCGGAGGAACGAGCCGGGCTGGTTGCCACTTGCCGCCGCGACGGACACGGCGGCTTCAGCTGCGCCGTGCGCGACGGCGACGCGAAAGGCGCGCTCGTGCTGCGGCTCGACGGCTACCGGACGGTGCCGCTGCCCGACCCGCCGCCCGACGACGTCATCGCCCCGATCGTTTCGGTCATGAGGAGCAGCGGATGAACACCCAGCTTCTGCGGCTCGCGATAGTCAACCGCGGCGAGCCCGCGGTGCGGGCGCTGACCGCGGTATCCGAACTCAACCAGGTGGGCGACCAACCACCCATCCGGACGATCGTGCTCTACACCGACCCGGACGCCGACGCGTGGTACGTGCGTGAGGCCGACGAGGCCGTGCCATTGGGCTCTGCGACGTACGTCGACCCAGCCGACGGCACGCGCCGGTCGCGGTACCTGGACGAGGCGGCGGTCGTGGCGGCGCTGCGCGGCGCCCAAGCCGACGCGGTCTGGGTCGGCTGGGGATTCGTGGCCGAACACGCGTCGTTCGCGCAGGCCTGCGAGGAGGCCGGCATCGTGTTCGTCGGCCCGGACAGCGCCACCATCCGGCTGCTGGGCGACAAGGTGGCGGCCAAACGGGTCGCCGAAAAGGCCGAGGTGCCCGTCGTCCCCTGGAGCGGCGGCCCGGTCAACGACGTCGCCGAGGCCACCGCGGCCGCGGAGCGACTCGGGTATCCACTGGTGGTCAAGGCCGCTGCCGGCGGTGGCGGCCGCGGCATCCGGATGGTTGCCAACGAGGCCGAACTCGCCGCGGCGCTGCCCTCGGCGCGGGCCGAGGCGCAGCTGGCGTTCGGCGACCCCACAGTCTTCCTCGAGCGGCTGGTGCCGGCCGCCCGCCACGTCGAGGTGCAGGTGATCGCCGACGGCCACGGCGCCGTGTGGGCGGTCGGCATCCGGGACTGCACCCTGCAGCGCCGGCACCAGAAGGTGCTGGAGGAGTCGGCCTCGACGGTGCTCGACGCCGCACAGGAGCAGGCGATCCGCGACGCGGCGGTACGGGTGACCGCCGCGGCCGGTTACCGCAGCGCGGGCACGGTCGAATTCCTGGTCGACCCGGACGACGGCAGCTTCCAGTTCATGGAGGTCAACACCCGGCTGCAGGTCGAGCACCCGATCACCGAGGCGACGACGGGCCTGGACCTGGTCAAGCTGCAGCTCCACGTGGCACGCGGCGGGCGGCTGACCGGTGCGCCACCGCAGGTTTCCGGGCACGCGATCGAGGCGCGGCTGTGTGCGGAGGATCCCGAGAACGGGTTCGCCGCCGCGCCCGGTCGGTTGGCGCGGCTCCGCCTGCCGGCCGGCGCCGGGATCCGCGTCGACGCAGGTGTACGCGAAGGTGACCGGATCCCCCCTGACTTCGATTCGATGATCGCCAAGATCGTGGCGTGGGGGAACGACCGCGCGGAGGCCATCGCACGACTCGGTCGGGCGCTGCGCGAGACCACGGTGGTGGTCGAAGGCGGCACCACCAATCGCTCCTTCCTGCTGACCCTGCTCGATCGACCGGAGGTGCGCGGCGGACACTTCGACAACCACTGGCTGGACCGGCTGACCGGCGAGGCCGCACACCTGCCCGCCCCGGATCCGGTTGCCCTGCTGGTGGCCGCCGTGGATTCGTATGACCTCGACGAGGCCGCCGAGCGGGCCGCGTTCCATGCCCGCGCGGCGCGAGGCGGTGCCGAGTCCGCGGCCGAGGTGGGTCACCGCTGCCGTCTCCGCTACCGGGGCCAGCAGTACGACCTGCACGTTTACCGCACCGGCGGCAGCAGTTACCGTGTCACATCCGGTGCCGCCACCGCGGATGTCACGGTGTCCTACCGAGACGGATACGAGCGGCGGGTCGTCGTTGGCGACCGGGTGCACCGCGTGGTCTCGGTCGTGGAAGGAGCCACCCTGCGCGTCGACGTCGACGGCGCGGCCCACGCCGTTTCCCGCGACGACGGTGGCATCGTGCGCTGCTACGGACCGGCCTTCGTGCTGTCGGTCCTCGTTAAACCCGGTGATCGGGTCGGCGAGGGTGACCCACTGGCGGTAGTGGAAAGCATGAAAATGGAAACCACCATCACCGCACCGTTCGCCGGCACCGTGGCTTGCGTCGAAACCGCCGCGAACGTGCAGATCGAGGCCGGCGCGCCGGTGGTCCGCATCGTGACGTCCGAAGCCGCTCAGGACCACGTCGCGGGCGCGGTCGACTTCGCCGGACTAACCGCGGTCGAGCCACCCGGCACACCACCCTGCGAGAGGGTGTATGGGGCGCTGCGTTCCTACCTGCTCGGCTACGACCTGGACCCGGGCTCGGTGAGTGCAATGCTGACCCGGCAGCGCCGGCTCGGCGAGATCGCTCCGCCTGCCGACACCGAACTGCTGCGCTGCGAAGACGGCCTGCTGGATCTGTTCGCCGACGTCGGCTCGCTCTACCGCCCGCGCAGCGAGATGGAGCCGGAGGAGGAGATTGTCGCCGGCAGCACCCAGGAGTACCTGCTGTCCTACCTGCAGTGGCTGGACGCGGATCGGGCCGGCCTGCCCGATTCGTACCGCGAGCGGTTGGAGCGTGCGCTGCTGCGCTACGGCGTGCGCGGCCTGGATCGCACCCCTGAACTCGAAGAAGCCGTCGTCTGGATGTTCCGCTCGTTCAGCCGGGTCAACGAGCTGGTACCGGCAGTGACCGCCATCCTCGCGCGAAGGCTCCGCCACCACGCTGAGTTGGCGCAGGTGGCCAATCCCGAGATCCGAGCCGAGATGCGGGCCCGGCTTGACCGCCTGGCCGCCATCCAGGGTCGCCAACGGGTGGTCGCCGACTTGGCCCGCGACGTGCGGTTCCATTACTTCGACGAGCCGCTACTCGAGATCGCCGTCGCCGAGGAGTACACCCGGGTGGAACGCGATCTCGATGCGCTACTCGACGGTCCCGACGGCGCCGACCGGGCCGAGCGGATCGACCGCCTCGTCGCCTGCGCGCAGCCACTGCGTGCCGCGCTGCTGCGGCGGTGGCGCAGCAGCAGCGATCCCGGACCGCGCCGAGCGCTGCTGGAGGTCTATATCCGCCGGTTCTACCGGATCAGGGACCTGTGTGACCTGGCGTTCAGCGAACATGACGGGCGGCTGCTTGGTACCGCCGACTACGACCACGAGGGCAAGGCCATCCACCTGGTCACCGCGTACGCGCCGCTGACCGAATTGCCGGAGCTGTCCCGGGCGATCGCCGGGCACCTGGCCACGACCGACGCCGGGCGGGAGGCGGTGGTGGATCTGGAGCTGTGGCGGCACGGCGAGACCGTCGAAATCGACGCCATCATCGCCGAGGCCGACAAATCCCTGGCCAGCTGCGACTTCGGGCGCCTGCTTCACCGCCTGGATCTCACCGTGACCACCGTCGAAGGGGCGGCACCAGAACGCTTCCGCACCCATCACCTAACCTATCGCCAGCGGGACGGCCAATTCGTCGAGGACCCGCTCTACCGCAATCTGCACCCGATGCTCGCCAAGCGTCTGGACCTGTGGCGCCTGGGGAACTTCAGGTTGCGCCGGCTGCGCTCGGCCGAGGACGTGTATGTTTTCCACGGCGTGGCCCACGACAACCCCGCCGATCAGCGGCTGTTCGCGCTCGCCGAAGTGCGCGACCTCACCCCGGTCCGGACCGACGGCGGCCCGGCGCGCTACCCGCGGCTGGAGCTAATGAGCATGGAGGCCCTGTCAGCGATGCGGGAAGCGCTGGCGACGTTCGACGGACGGGACCGGCCGGTGGCCAACCGGATAGTGCTTTATGTCCGGCCGCCGTGGGATGTGCCGCGGGACGCGTGGCCCGAACTGGCCCGGTCGTTGGCGCCGCTGGCCATCGGTGCCGGCCTGGAAAAGGTCGTGCTGCGAGTACGGTTCCCCGACGGTCGCGACCATGTGCTGGAGGTGGAGGGGCTGGACGGCGGCGTGACCGTGCGCGAACGCCCGCCGGGGCAGGAGCCGATCCGGTCGATGACGCCGTACCGGCAGAAGCTGCTGCGGGCCAACCGCTTCGGCGCGCCGTACCCGTATGAGATCGTGCGGATGCTCACCCCCCCGGCCGAGGCGGTATCGCGCTTTCCCCCAGGGCAGTTCGTCGAGCACGACTTGGACGAGCACGGAGACCTCATACCGGTGTCGCGACCGTATGGCATGAACACCGCCAACATCGTTGTCGGCCTGCTGCGCAACGACACCGAGAAGGTGCCGGAAGGGATGACCAGGGTCGCGCTATTCGGTGACCCGACCCGCGGGCTGGGCAACCTGGCCGAGCCGGAGTGCCGGCGGATCATCGCGACGCTCGACCTGGCCGAGCGGATGCGAATACCGGTCGAATGGTTCGCGCTGTCATCCGGGGCGAAGATCGCGATGGACAGCGGCACCGAGAACATGGACTGGATTGCCGGGGTGCTGCGACGCCTCGTCGAGTTCACCCAGGGCGGCGGGGAGGTGAACCTCGTTATCACCGGGGTGAACGTGGGCGGCCAGCCGTACTGGAACGCTGAGGCAACCATGCTGCTGCACACCCGCGGCATCCTGGTGATGACTCCGGCCAGCGCGATGGTACTGACCGGCAAGCAGGCGCTGGATTTCTCCGGCGGTGTGTCGGCCGAGGACAACTTCGGTATCGGCGGCTTCGACCGGATCATGGGACCCAACGGCCAGGGGCAGTATTGGGCGCCCACCCTCGCTGACGCGTGCGACATTCTGCTGCGCCATTACGAGTACACCTACGTGGTGCCCGGTGAGAGGTGGCCACGTCGGCGCACCACGGACGATCCGGTCGACCGTGACGTGCGATCTGCGCCGCACGCTCGAGTCGCGGGCTCCGACATGGCGACAGTCGGGGAGATCTTCTCGGCCGAGCACAACCCGGAGCGCAAGAAGCCGTTCGATATGCGCTCGGTGATGCGGGCCGTGGCCGACGCCGACTCGGTGCCGCTGGAGCGCTGGGGCCAGTGGCGCGCCGCCGAGACCGCGATCGTGTGGGACGCGCACATCGGCGGTATCCCGGTGTGTCTGCTGGGAATCGAGTCTCACACGGTGCCAAGGCGAGGGTTCGTGCCCGCTGGCGGCCCGTCCTCGTGGTCCTCGGGCACCCTTTTCCCCCAGTCGTCACGCAAGCTGGCGCGCGCCGTCAACGCGGCCAGCGGCAACCGCCCGCTTGTCGTGCTTGCGAACCTGTCCGGGTTCGACGGCTCGCCGGAGTCCATGCGCCGCTGGCAGCTGGAGTACGGTGCCGAGATCGGACGGGCTGTGACCAATTTCCGCGGTCCGATCGTGTTCGTGGTGATCTCCCGCTACCACGGCGGTGCCTTCGTGGTGTTTTCCAAGACGCTTAACGAGCGGCTGGAGATCGCCGCCGTGGAGGGCTCATTCGCATCGGTGATCGGCGGCGCGCCGGCCGCTGCCACCGTGTTCGCCCGAGAAGTGGACGCGCGCACCCAGCGCGATCCCAAAGTACGTGAGGCGGCCGACCGGGTGCGCGAGACGAGTGGGCCTGACGCGGGCACGGCGCGGGCCCGGGCCGCCGAGATCACTGCCACGGTCCGCTCCGCGAAGCTCAGCGAAGTAGCCGACGAGTTCGACCGGATCCACACCGTCCAGCGGGCGCTTGCGGTGGGCTCGGTGGACCGCATCATCCCCGCCGAGACGCTGCGGCCTTACATAGTCGATGCCCTTGACAGGGGGATGTCACAGGTATAGCGGCCGGTCAACCCAGGAGTGCCGCGGTTGGGCCCCGGCCAGTGCCCCGGGGGCGCCCAGGGTGGCGGGCGGCGGAGCGGCTACCCGCGTCGCGACGGTGAGCAGGAACCGGCCTTCGCGCCGCCACCAGCCGGGAAACACCGTGCCCTCGACGGCCCGCACCGTCAATGCGCCCCAACCGTCCCCGCCGGCCCCGGCGGGGGTGACCTCCAGCGTTTGGGTGTCGCGCCGCAGCCCGATGCCCAACAGCTTGAGCGCGCTCTCCTTGGCCGACCACATCAGGTTCACCACCGCGTCGCGCTCGTCACCGGCCCCGCACGAGCCGACCAGACGTTGCTCGCTCGCCGTGAGGAAGTCGCACACGAAGCCCGGCGAACGCGGCTCCACCAACTCCAGGTCGCAACCGACGGCCGGCGGCTGAATCGGGGACGTCACGCAGACCGCCCACCCCGCGCGGTCGCTGATCGACACGCCCATTTCGATCGGGGCGCCGCGGACGCACACGTAGGGAGCGCCGCTGGGCGCGTTGCGGACCTCGATGCCCGCGAGCGTCGCCGGATCGGTCGGCATGCCGCTTACCGACGCGACGGCGTGCTTGGTGACGAGCCGGCGCAGCAGGAACTCGGTCCGCCGCTTGGTGTACCGCAACCCGGCCAGGACGGCCGCTTCGCCCGGCGCCAGCCATTGTTCCTCGGCGGGAAGTGCCTCCTCCCCCAGGGCCAGCCACCGATGCCCGCCCGGATCGGCTTGGTGTGGTTGCATGGGCGCGGTCATCGTCCAATCGTGCTGTGGCTGGGCATTTCGTCGCCGAAGCTGATCCCCATGTCGCGGGCGGTGAGCATCGAGTCGCAGTCGAGCGGAACCTTTTTCTGCCGGCGGGTGGCCTCGGCCAGCGGCACATAGTCGACCGCGGGTGGGTTCAGCGCCACCATCACACCGCTTCGTCCTTCGTCGAGCGCGCGCACGGCCGCCGCGCCGAACCGCACGCCGAGCAACCGGTCGCACGCGGTGGGCGAGCCGCCCCGCAACAGGTGGCCCAGCACGACCGTGCGCGCCTCTCGTCCGGTCATCCGTTCGAGCTCCGCCGCCACCTTGGCGCCGATGCCACCGAGGCGTTCGGCGTGTCCCGGCGACTTGCCCACGATCGACGCCTCGCCGCCCACCGGCCGGGCGCCCTCGGCGACGCAGACGATCGAGAACTTCGCGCCGTGCCGCGCGCGGTGGTTGATCACCGCGGCGACCGGCTCGAGGCTGAACGGGATCTCGGGGATGAGGATTGCGTGCACGTCCGAGGCCATGCCGGCGCTCAGGGCGATCCATCCCGCGTATCGGCCCATCACCTCCACCACGATGATCCGGCCGTGCGACGTCGCGGTGGTGAACAACCGGTCGATGCACTGCGAGGCGAAGTCGACGGCGGTGTCGAAGCCGAACGTCGACGTGGTCTTTTCCAGGTCGTTGTCGATCGTCTTGGGCACCCCGACCAGACGCAGCCCGGCCTCATGCAGGTGGCGGCCGATCGACATCGTCCCGTCGCCGCCGATCAGGATCATCCCATCGATCCCGTGCTCCGCGAAGCGGCCGAGCAGCTCGTCGGTCCGGTCCACCTCGATCCAGCTGCCGTCGGGCTGGCGCACCGGGTAGGCGGTCGGGTTGCCGCTGTTGGTGGTGCCGAGGATCGTGCCACCCAGGTGGATGATGCCGCGAACCCTGTCGCGAGTCAGCTCGATCAGCCCGCCATCGGGATAGTCGTCGGGCGACAGCAAGCTGTTGAAGCCATCGCGGATCCCGATGACGTCCCAGTCGCGGTTTCGTGCCGCCAGGGTCGCCGCATGGATGACGGCGTTGAGCCCGGGCGCGTCACCGCCACCGGTGCTCAGAGCGACGCGTTTGATCGGGGATTTCACGGGGCCCGCCAACGATCCGTCAACGGTCGCCGGACCCGTTCGGAGTCCGCGGCGGCTGGCGATACAGCGCTGCACCGGCGGTGACGCCCGCGCCGGCGGCGACGAACAGAACCCGCGCGCCCTCCGGCAGCTTGGCGAGTTCCGGCTCGAAGGCCGCGGCCAGTGCAGCCGTGTGCATGCGGTGATCGTCTGCGACGCTGACCTTTTCGGCCGGCACCCCGAGTCGGCTGCTCAGCGCGGCGCGATACCCGGGCCGGGCCGGGGCGGCGAAAATCAGATCGATGTCGGCGAGGCTCGTGGATTGCGCATCCAGGCACGTCCGTGCCGCCTCGGCGGCCGCCGCGGCGAACTGCTCATCCAGCGCGGCCGACTCTTTGAATCGCAACACGTTGCGCGCATCGGCGAATCCCACTGTGGCAGAGAATGTCTCGAGATCCTCGGCGTCATCGTTGGCGGTCACCCAGGACACGCGGCTCAGGCCGTAGTCGTCATCGGTCCACCGGCACAGCAACGCCGCTCCCGAGGCCGAGAACGGAAAGTGCTCGCTCATCCCACGACCGGGATCCGCGTCACTGGCCACGACAAGCGCGCGGCTGACGCTGTGCGTCCGCAAGAACCCGTCGACGATCTGCAGTGCGGTCAGCATTCCGCAGACGCCATTGGCGATGTCGAAAGAGAACGTGCCGTGGGCACCGGCGTGGGGATCCTCGGGGTTGGCCCCGATGTCGTCCTGGATCAGCGCGGCCAGGGCCGGCTCCCCCAGGTTGCGGTCGCGGTATATCCCCGCATTGACCACCAGATCCAGCTCGTCGGGGTGACATCCGGCCCGCTGTAGACAGCCCTTGGCGGCGGTGACGGCGAGGTGCAGTGCGCTGTGTCGATCGCGCCACCGCGGGTGTGCGACGTCGACCCGATCAATGACCGTGCCCATAGCGGCCCACCAAATCCTCATCCAGGGTCAGTAAGACCACGCCGATCTCCAATCCCGACGCTAACGCCAGCAACGCGACCCGTTCTCCGGGCGCGATGCGTCCGGCCTCGAGTTCCTCGACCAGGGCCACCGTGTGGGTCGTCGATGCCGTGTTGCCGTATCGGTCGACGGTGATCACGGCGTCGTGCCGGGGGCTGTCGCCGAACGACTCCGACATCCGGGCCATCCCCTTGCGGATGGCACGTGCCGAGGTCTGGTGGGTGATCACATGATCGATGTCGTGTATCGAAATGCCAACGGCGTCAAGCACTTCGCTCAAGAGCAGCGGGGTGTTGGCGATGGCGGCCTTCTGGATGGCACGCGAATTGGTGAACATCCGCGCGCCCGGGTCGTGACCCTGTGGGTAGGCCAGGCAAAGCCGGCTGTAGTCGGCGACCGTGGTGAACCCCGCCAGGGCGATGCCCGCGGAGCCCGCGGGAGCCCGCTCGAGCAGCAGGGCCGCGCCGGCATCACCCAGGGTCAGGCAGGCGAGCTCCTTGCTCATGATGTTGCGGATGTGGCGGGCCGCGTTGTTGCTCAGCTGCGAGATGTACTCGCCGCTGACCACCAGTCCGCGCTCGACGATGCCCTGCCGGATCCAATTGTTCAAGATGGTGACACCCGTGAGCATCCCGGCGCAGGCGTTGGACACGTCGAAGGTCATCGCCTGCGGCGCACCGATCGCGCGGGCCACGGCGCTGCTCATCGTCGGCTCGAGCCATTGGGTCAGACCGCCGCGGAATTTTGTGATGCTGCAGCTGATCACCACGTCGAGCGACGCCGGATCCTGTTGCGCTTTGGCGAGACAGTTCAGCGCCGCGGAGGTGGCCAGGCTGTAGGAATCCTCGTCGCCCACCGAGACCCGGCGCTCGCGGATTCCGGTCAGCCGTTCCAGGTCGATGTGGGTGCGGTGGCGCGTGGTCGCCATCAATTCGTCCGTGGTCAGGTGGGTCTCGGGCAGATGACGGCCGGCACCGGCCAACCGGGCCAGGAACGGTGCCCGGGCCCCCTCTCCGTCGGTCTCCATGACCAGCCAATGCCGAGTCATCCGGCGATACCTCCCTTCGCGTCAGCTGCGAAACTCGAGAACTTCGGTCACCAGGCGCCGGGCGGTGGGTTCGACGTGCCGGCCGTTCGCGGTCGATTTGCCGACCCGGATCAGCAGCTGCGGCTGCCCGGCGGCCCCGGTGATCTGCGCGATCATGTCGCGGCTCATCGCCATTTCCGTCATGTGGGTCAACGTGCAGGTGGCCGCGCCCGCCACGGTGCACTCGAGCAGAACCGCCGACAGCGCCTCACCGCAGCGCAACACGTCCAGCGGGGCATCGTCGTGGTGGGTGGACAGCACCAGGATCTTGGAGTGGTCGTGGTCGACCGCGCCCCGGCGCTGGCCCCCGCCCGCCGGGGGAAACGCCCGGGCGACATCGACTCGGGCGGCTTCCGAGCTGGACACCATGGCGCTTTCGGGCACGTGGGTGGCGTCCGACTCGAACGGCGAAGTCCACCAGCGCAATTCGGACAGATACGACGTGTCGTAACGGCGTAGCTTTTCGGTGAGTTGGGACGCCTCCGCCAAGGTCGGCCGCGCATCGTCCGCCACCACGTCCAGCGTCACCTCATACGGCAGGACCGTCCGGCGCAGCGCCGACTCCAGGGCCGGCCACGCGGCCGGGGCGGCGAACGGCAACCGGTCGGTGCGGCGGCGACGGATCGCGGCGGCCCGCTGCTGCTGGGCGTCGGTCACAATGTCGGTGGGCCGGAAGTGAAGGGTAGCCAGATGGTCCGGCTCGGACGGATCGGGAAGGCGCTCGGTGTCGCTTTCCCATCCGGCGGCGGCCATGGCGACCCTCAGGTGATCTAGGACCGCACCGCAACTCAACGTCAGTTCCCTGCCCGTGCGGTCGGTGGCGGGCATCATCCGGCGAGGATCGGCCCACAGGTGCATCCTCGCGTCCTCGACGACCCACCGCCATGGCTGGCTGTTGTGCAGCGAAGGCGCCCGGCTCGCCAACATCACCGCGTCCCGGATGACTTCGGAATCCGGCGCTGTTCCTGACATGCCAACCACCCCGTTCGGTCTATGACCTCGACATTAGGGACCCCTTCTAACGTGCTACAGAGCCCTTGGTCCTCAGGCGGCGGGGGCATTCGACTCCATCGCCGGTCGGCGGGGCGGCGTCAGACGGCTCGACTCCAGCAGCCGTGGGCCTCTCGCACCAGGTGCTCGACCGTCCGGGAGGTGTCGATCGGATGCGCGCTGTCCCAGCCGGCCCGCTGGGCGGCCAACGCTGCGGCGATCTCCGGCGTCGCCTCCGAGTTGCCCCGGCGCCTCGTACTGATTCGGCCGGCCGCCAGGTCGACAGCCGCCGAGCACATGAATTCCACCGTCGCCGAGTGCGTTTCGGAGGCGAGGCGATGAGCGTGCGCGCGCATTTGCGGATCCCGCCAGGTGCCGTCGACGATCACCGATTGCCCGTTGCCCAACAGCAGGCCGGCCCGGCGCAGCGCGACCTCGTAGACCATCGCGACCTTGTCCGGGCTGTACAGCCCCTGATCCAGGACACCCGCGTCCCCGGTGATGACTCCCGCATCCCTCAGCTCCCGGCGTACGTCGTCGGTCGAGATGACCTGCGCCCCAGTCTTTTCAGCAAGCGCACGGGCGAGCGTGGACTTACCGGTGCCCGGATTTCCGCCGACGAGCGCCAGACGAACGCGACCGTTCTCGAGGTGCCGGCCGGCAATGGCGAGGTGCCGGGCCGCGTCTTCGGCGGCCTCCGATTTGCCCTGCGACAGCCGTACGCAGTCGACCTTCGCCCGTACGACGGCGCGATAGGCGATGTAGAAGTCCCGCAGCGCCGACGGCGCCGTCCGCGCCGAGTGCACGTCGTAGCGTTTCAGGAAGTGGTCCCCGAGGTCTGGGCGGCCCAAGAACTCCAGATCCATCGCGAGGAAGGCGGCGTCATCGACGCAGTCGACGTAGCGAAGTTTGTCGTCGAACTCCAGGCAGTCGAGCAGCGCCGGTTCGTCCTGGCCGCAGAAGATGTCGTCGGCGAGGAGATCGCCGTGGCCGTCAACGATGAGCCCTTCCTCGATGCGGTGTGCGAACAGGGGCTCGCGGCCCGCAATGAATTCGGCGGCAAGGTTTTGAATTCGCGATAGGGACGCACCCGGGAGCGTGTCCGGGTAGCGGTTCAGTTCCACCAGGTTGTCGCGCCATCGTTGGTCGATCGCGCCCACCTCGCCCTGGGCGCTGATCACCGGGCCCCGCTCGGCGCGCTCGTGAAAGCGCGCCAGCACGGCGGCGATGGTGTCGAGGTGGCCCCGAACGGACTCACTGGACTCGTGGCCGGCGCGGCTCACCAGGGACGCCAACCGGTCCTCGTCGTGGTAGCGCCGCATGACGACGATCGGTTCGGCGGGTCCTCCGCCGGGGTCGCTGAGATGCGCGAGCCCAAGGTAGCTATCGGGCGACAGCCGGCTGTTCAATTCGACTTCCCGGAGGCACGCGCGCTCGCGCTGCTGCACCGTGCGAAAGTCCAGAAAGTCGGTCAGCACCGGCTTTTTCGCCTTGAACGCCCGGTCACCGGCCAGCACCACCACACCCGTGTGGGTTTCGTGCACAGCAACGTAGGGGGCGTAAGACTTAGGGGTGTTGGTCACTGACTCAGCGTCCGCCGCCGTGGACGTCCCCGCCAAGTCCTAGGACGGCCGCGCCACGATCACCGGCATCCGGACCGAATGAACGACGGCGTTGCTGACCGATCCCAGCAGCAGGCCGCTCAGGCCGCCCCGGCCATGGCTGCCCACGACGACAAGCTGGGCGGATTCCGACTTCTCGATCAGCTGCCGGGACGGCTGGTCGCAGACGACGAGCCGGTCGACGGTTACGTCGGGGTAGCGCTCCTGCCAGCCGGCCAGGCGTTCGGCAAGGCTCCGCTCCGCTTCCGCCTTCACCACCTGCCAGTCGAATCCGGGAAGTTCGAGAACCTGAACGTCACTCCACGCATGCAACGCCGTCAGCCCGACACCGCGACGCGACGCCTCGTCGAACGCTATGGCGGTCGCCAGCTCCGAGGCGGGCGAGCCATCGACACCCAGCAGCACCGGGGCCTGCAGGGGGTGAGGCATCAGTGGATCTTCGTCATGAATGACGGCGACGGGACAGCGCGCTGTCCGCACCACGCTCGAGCTCACCGAGCCCAACAGGAGCCTCGCTATCGCGCCGCGCCCGTTGCTGCCCACGACGACCATCTCCGCCCCGTCGGACATGTTGACAAGCGTCGGCACCGGCGGCGCACACCTCATCTCGCTCTTGATTTCGATCCGTTGGTCAGCCTGCACGGCTTCTTCGGCGATCTTGACCGCCCGCTCGAGGATCTGCCGGCCCTCCTCTTCCTGCCATACCGCGACACCGGCCGACACCGGAAGCTGCGGCACCGTCGGCACCATCGCGTTCACCAGGTGAACCACGGTCAGCGGAACATGTCGCATCGCCGCTTCGCGGGCCGCCCAGCAGACGGCGGCGTTGGAGGCGGGCGATCCGTCGACGCCGACGACGATGCCATGCCGGTTCATTGGTGTAGACATGCTGTTCTCCATCCGTCACCGAAAACGCTATTGGCCGAACGGTCGTCGATCATGAGGCTTTAGTCCCCAAACGCGTGGCCATGAGGCCCCGCTGCGCCGCGCGGGGTTGACCCGGGCCCGCAAAGTGGCATCGTCACATTGGTGACCGAATGGCCCGCGACAATCGACAGGCGCTACCACGACGCGGTGATCCTCAACCTCGATTGCGTGGTCGCCGAGAGTGCGCCGGATGCCGTGGAGGCGCTTGATTCGGTCGTCCCATTACTGCGGCGGCTGCGAGATGTCGGCGTCGCCACGGCCGTCTACTCAGGCTCCCAGGACTGCGCTCAGGCCTTGCGGACCGCGCAAATTGACGAACTCGTCAGCGTTGTTGTCGACGAAGAAACCGGCCAAAAGCTCGATCCAGTGATCCTCTCTCAGGCGGCACGCTGGCTAGGGGTACGCCCCGTCCGTTGTGTGGTTATCGAGCGCGACCAAGCCGGTGTAAAGGCCGGCACAGACGGCGGCTTCAGTCTCATCATGGGTCTCCAGCGCAACGGACACGCCGACGACCTGTTGTCCTGCGGGGCCGACACCGTCGTCGCCGACCTCGCCGAGATCTCCGTGCGAAGCGGTGGCACCGTCATGTCCAAGATCGCCGATGCCCTGCACGTCTACGGCCAAGTGAAAGAACTGGTGGCAAACCGGCGACCGGTGGTCTTTCTCGACTTCGACGGCACGCTGTCCGACATCGTCGCGCATCCGGACTCGGCCACACTGGTCGACGGCGCCGACGAGGCGGTACGCGCGCTGGCCGCACAGTGCCCCGTGGCGGTGGTAAGCGGGCGCGAGCTGGCCGACGTGCGCGAACGGGTCAAGGTCGACGGGGTGTGGTATGCAGGCAGCCACGGCATGGAGCTACTCGCGCCGGATGGCACCCGCCACGCTGTCGGCGCGGCCGGCGGCGTCACCGACAGCGTGGCGCACGCGGCCCGCGAATTGGCCGAAAGGCTCGGTGACATTCCGGGAATAGCGTTGGAGCGCAAAGGCCTCTCGGTCGCCGTTCACTACCGCAATGCCGACCCCAGGGACGTCAATCGGGTGATCGTGGCGTCCCGCGAGCTCGCGCGCTCCGAGAGGCTCCGGATCACCTTCGGTCGCAAGGTCATCCAACTTCGCCCGGACCTTGGCGGGGACGCGGGCACTACTCTGAATTGGCTCCTCCAACACATAGTGGGCAGCGACGCCGCCGACCCGGGTGCCGTGTTGCCGATCTACATCGGCGACGACCTCACCGACGAAGACGCCTTCGACGCGGTCCAGTTCGACGGCGTGGGAATCGTGGTGCGGCACGACGAGGACGGCGATCGCCCGTCAGCGGCACTATTCTCGCTCGAAAGCCCCTCCGCTGTAGCCGAATTCGTCCTCCGGCTGGCCAATGACCTGGAACTGGAAGCAAGTCCGGACGATGCATGGGAACTCCTCTACGAGGGCTATGAGCCGAAATATGAGCGGCTGCGTGAAGCGCTGTGCACGGTCGGCAACGGCTACGTCGCCACGCGTGGTTGCGCGCCGGAGGCGGCGGCATCCGATGCGCATTACCCGGGCACCTATGCCACCGGCGTGTACAACTCCCTGTGCGACCGGATCGCCGGCCTGACCATCGAGAACGAAAGCCTCGTAAACCTGCCCAACTGGTTAGCGCTGACCTTCCGGATCAACGGCGAGGCATGGTTTCACATCGACGAGACCGACTTACTGTTCTATAAGCAAACATTCGACCTGCGCCATGCCACGTTGACCCGCAGCCTGCGATTCCGGGACGGCTCCGGCCAGATCACGACGCTGACCCAGCGGCGTTTCGCGTCCATGCACCAGCCCCACGTGCTCGCCATGCAGACCACCCTCGGCGCCGAGAATTGGTCGGGCACAGTGGAGTTCAGGTCTCTGCTGGACGGAGGCGTGCAGAACACGATGGTCGAGCGCTATCGGTCGTTGTCCAGCGCCCACCTCACCGCGTCGGCGATAGACGAAATAGCTTCCGACTCGGTGCTGTTGCGGACCGAAACGTCGCAGTCGCGCATCCCGATCGCGGTCGCGGCCCGCACCACCGTGTGGCATGACGATGTCATAGAAGCCCGGGCCGAAGCCCAGTACGCCGTCGTGCGGGAAGGCGACCGTGGCGGTCATGACATCCAGGTCGTGATGTCCGCGGGAGAGTCGATCACGCTCGAGAAGGTCGCGACCATCTTCACCGGCCGCGACACCGCCATATCCGAACCGGCAAGCGCGGCCCAGCAGCATCTCGAAGCGGCCGGTCGATACGCCGATCTCCACCACGAGCACGCCCGGGCCTGGGCCCGGCTGTGGGAGCAGTGCAACGTCGGCCTTGCCGGCAATACGCCGGCGTTGCGGGTCCTCCGGCTGCATCAGGTGCACCTGCTGCAGACCATTTCGCCGCATACCGCGGAACTCGACGCCGGGGTCCCGGCGCGGGGGCTGCACGGCGAGGCCTACCGGGGCCACGTCTTCTGGGACTCGCTGTTCGTCTCCCCGGTGCTGAGCCTGCGCATGCCGAACGTGTCCCGGTCCCTGCTGCTTTATCGTTATCGGCGGCTTCCCGAGGCGCGACGCGCCGCGGAGAGGGCGGGCCATCACGGTGCCATGTATCCATGGCAGTCGGGCAGCGACGGGCGCGAGGCGAGCCAGGAAGTGCACCTGAACCCGCAGTCCGGCCGATGGGTTCCGGACGCCAGCGCGCGGGCGCATCACGTCGGCATCGCCGTCGCGCACAACGCGTGGCACCACTATCAGGTAACCGGTGACCGCCAGTACCTCATCGACTATGGGGCGGAGATGCTGGTCGAGATCGCACGTTTCTGGGTGGGCCTGGCCACCTTCGACGAGAGCCGCGGCCGCTACACGATCCGGGGAGTCATCGGGCCCGACGAGTTCCATTCGGGCTACCCGGGGAAGGAATACGACGGGATAGACAACAACGCGTACACCAACGTGATGGCGGTCTGGGTGATCTTGAAGGCGATGAAAGCGTTGGACCTGTTGCCGCTGCGCGACCGGCTCGATCTGGTCGGGAAGGTTGATCTGACGGCCGACGAGCTCGATCGGTGGGATCACGTGACACGGCGCATGTTCGTCCCCTTCCACGACGGCGTGATCAGTCAGTTCGAGGGCTATTCGGAACTGGCCGAACTAGATTGGGAGCACTACCGGCAGGAATACGGCAACATCCAGCGACTCGATCGCATCCTGGAAGCCGAAAACGACAGCGTGAACAACTACAAGGCGTCCAAGCAAGCCGATGCGCTGATGCTGTTCTTCCTGCTGTCGTCGGAGGAGTTGCTGGGCCTGTTCGGCCGGCTCGGCTACCGCTTCGCGCCCGAGCGGATCCCGAAGACAATCGATTACTACCTGTCGCGCACCTCGGACGGATCGACGTTGAGCGCCATCGTCCATTCGTGGGTCCTCGCCCGCGCCAACCGGCACCACGCCATGAGGTACTTTGCGCAGGTGCTGGTTTCCGACGTCGTCGACATCCAGGGCGGCACCACATCGGAGGGAATACACCTGGCCGCCATGGCCGGCAGCGTCGACCTGCTGCAGCGGTGTTTCACCGGGCTGGAAACGCGCGACGACCGGCTGGTCCTGGGCCCGCACTGGCCGGAAGAGCTCGGCGCCATCGAGTTCCCGTTCGTATACTGCGGCCACCGCCTCCACCTGCGGATCAGCGGGCGAACCGGCGCGTTGACCTCCGAGGGCGGCAACGCCGGATCGATCATGGTCGAATGCCGCGGCCGCATACAGCAGCTCCTGCCCGGACGCACGATCGAGGTGGCCTGAACACCGTCCGCAGGTGACCATTTCCGGTGAACCGGGGTCGAACGGCCCTGCTGAAATGCACCGTCGCCCAATAACCTCTGACTTGGCGGCTTCCGGGACTGTCCCGGTTGGCAGCACCAGATCGGGAGGACATGATGAACCATCCGCAGTCACCGATGCGGATCGTGGTGGGTATCGACGGCTCGGACGCGGCGATCAACGCGGCGAAATGGGCGGTCACCGAAGCCGTCGGCCGAAACATCCTCCTGCGGCTCGTCTACGCCATCCCCGAACGACATGGGGATGCGACCGCGGGTGTCGACAGCCTGG